>OLVR01000083.1_pt1 | contig 128746 bp, 124 predicted proteins | sample 1673261 | NCBI WGS metagenome assembly OLVR01 (sample SAMEA3178938, study PRJEB25190) | human gut metagenome | biome: human gut; feature: human-associated habitat; material: faeces | place: Austria | collected 2013 | reverse complement strand
GGACATCCTCCACTGGAAGGATAAGTATTACATGCTTTCCAGCAAGCGCGGTGCGTATCTGCGGAACAAGACTACGAACGAGGACTGTTTCGTTCTGACCCTGTACGGCATTGCAAAGGACCTGATTGCAAGTGGAGTTCGTTCCGGGACGGGTCAGACAGTACCGATTACGCTTTTGGTCGGTCTGCCTCCGGCTCACTACGGGGCACAATTTAAGAGTTTCCGCAGTTATTTCTTAAATCGAGGCCCTATCGAATTTGCTCTGGACGGTCAAGAGTTCCGCATCCGCATTGATGACTGCAAGGTCTATGTGCAGGGGTTCGGCGCTCTGATGTCCGTTTATGGTCAGGTTCGCAACTTGTCTAACGCGGTGGTAGTGGATATGGGTGGCTTCACGCTCGATTACCTGCCAGTCAAGAGTGGTGCGCCGTGTGTTGCTGAGTGCGGAAGCCTTGATGACGGCGTGATTAAGCTCTACAACAAGGTCCTCGGTCGCTGCAACGGCGAACTGGACCTGCTGCCGAGCGAAGATGATGTAGATGCTGTCCTGCAGAACCGTCAGAGCGATTTGCCCGGTGAAGTCAAGCAGTTGATGCGGGCAGCGGCAGCAGAGTATGTTGATGACATCGTCTCCCGGCTTCGCGAGCGCGATATTGACTTGCGCATTAGTCGCCCGATTTTTGTTGGTGGCGGAGCTATGTTGCTCAAGGACTATATCACCGGGAACAAGCGCATCGGCTCTGCGGCCATTGTGGTTGATGACATCACCGCAAACGCCAAGGGCTATCAGATTATGTATCGCCGTGAAAATCCGGCAATGTAAGGAGGTGTGGCTATGGGAGTGCATATCAGCTTCCGGCGCACCAACCCCATCCAACGATACACGGATGACATCCTCAAGATGGCTCCAAAACGCAGAAAGGCGGACCTTGTCGCAAGAGCCATCTACTCCTACTTGGGAGGCAAGCAGATAACTGAGGATGACCTCTACATCATGCTGACTGGGCACACAGCACCCGGCAGCGATGATGAAACTACTCCGGCAGCACCTGCCAAAGTTCATGCTCCAAAAAGAAAGAAGCCGGACACGCCGAAAAAAGAGGTTGCTACGCCTACCTTATATAATAAGGAAGAGACTGAACCATCTATGGCTCCGCAGGTGAGTGAGGAACCGGAAACTACAGACAATTCTCTGCCGGACACTGATAGCAGTGGCTATCAATTTACCGCAGAGGACGATGCAATGCTGCAAGGCGCAATGGCAGCATTCCAAAATATTTGAGAAAGGTGGGATAGAGTGATGAATGAAGCTCAAACCCAGAGCTTAGAAATCTCGGCAAGCCAGATTCAACTGCCGGAACAGTTGAGCACGGTATATACCTTCTCGGTCGGCAACTACAATTTCTGGTTTTACGGCTGGTTTGCACTTGTCGTTGCTGTACTTGCTGTACTGCTTCTTGTCGGCATTGTGCTGATTATTAGGGCAGTAGTACATAAGCACGATGCGAGCGCCACAAAGGTAGAGCGGCGTAAAGCCAAAAAGAAAAAGCAGGAAGAGGACAAGCGTAAAGCAGCCGCCTCAAAGCGTGATGTGGTTGCAGAAACGCTTGCCGCTGCGCCTCCGGTTACGGCCTTCACGCCTGCTGAATACCCTGACGGCATCGACCCTCTCATGTGGTTGGCCGAAGAAGGTATCAGCGACTTGGAAAAAGAAAAGCGTATCGAGACCTATCATGTGTGGTGCGTCGAACAGAAAGAACTGCGTGACAAACAGGTCAATGCTCGCCGCCAGTACTTTGCTCAGAACGACTTCGGATACAAGGGCAAGGCAGAAAGCACCGTGGAGACCGGCGAAAAGCACACCGAGGAGCTGACTCCGGCTGAAAAGAAGGAGTACGAACGGATTCGCCGCGACAATGAGAAACGCCTTGCTCGCGCAAGAAAGCTCAAAGCTAAGGAAGAGGCCGAGGCAAAGCGGGCGGCTCGCAAGAAGTAAGTAAGTGATGAGAGAAGGTGATTTCAATGGATTTTGATGACCTGAAAGAACTCGGTGGCGGGATTCTGGCTATCGTTGCGCTTTTCGTTGTACTTGGAGCAGCTATTTTATTAGCAATGAAACTCGATGACGCTATGCCGACATCGGAGAATAAGCATGTTCCGCTTGATAGCGGTGTGGTTTATGAGAAGTATGAGATTTCCGGCTCATCGAGAAACACCTCAAAATCACAATGGCTATTTGTTCTACGATGATGCCTATGTCATCAGCTACCAGAAAACGGTTGATGGCGAACTAAAGCAGGACCAGTGGTATGTCGATAAGGAAACCTATGATAAGTATGAAGTCGGTGATGAGTTCGTCTATGATGAAGAGCATTGCAGTTCCTATTGTAGCTGGACGAGAGTTGGCGGCTCTTCGTATTACTACCATAGTTATAGCTACTACCCATACTCGTACTATATGCTTGATTGGTAATGAAAAATGCCCGCCGTTTGTTGAGTAGACGAAGATGAGAGAAAGGTGATTGTTATGACTTTTAATGACTTGAAAGAACTTGGCAGGGGAATTTTAATTACCGTTGTGCTTTTTGTCGTCTTCGGTCTGGCATTATTTCTTGCCGAGAAACTTGACTCTAACGGATACGAAAGCAAAAAGCATGTTCCACTCGATAGCGGAGTGATTTATGAAAAGTATGAGATTCCTGCTCATCAGGAAATACCCAGTAACCACAATGGCTATTTGCAGTATGATGATGCTTATGTCATCAGTTATCAAAAGACCGTTGATGGTGAATTGATGCAAGACCAATGGTATGTGGACAAAGAAACCTACAATAAGTACGAGGTCGGCGATGAGTTCGTTTATGACCCCGCGTATTGTAGCTCCGATTGCTCTTGGACGAGAATCAATGGTAACAATGATGTCTGGACTAGGTACATAATTTTCAGCGGTGCTTTCTAAATAAAACTACGCCCGCCATGTAGCTCAGCGGGCAATGCTACTCAAATACAGCAACCTCCCCGTGGTGAGTGGTGGGCAACGGAGAAAATGAGGGCTCCGGCTGATAGCTGTTATGCCATCTTTGCAGGGTGGCGTGGGTGTGCAGACCCTAAGCGGAAACCCATGCTAATTTTGTATAAGAAGAGGGTGAATATAATGAGAGAGAAAAATAATAAGAGGGAAATGACCAAAGAAAGAAATCAGCAGATGCTGGAAGACTACATTGCAGGAATGTCAGTCAAAGCAATTTCCGAAAAGTATAAGCTGTGTGTGAATCGCTGCTACAATATTCTCCGACAGCAGGGGTATGACGGCTACCGTCACAACGCAGAAATGGTCAAGGACGGATTCAGCACAAGAAATCAGCAAATTATCAATGATTATATGAACGGGGTATCTGCGATTGAACTTGCCAAAAAGCATGGCATTACGCGCTCCAGAATCTATATGATTCTTGGCGCAGCAGAGAACTATGAAAGCCACCGTGAAGCGGGTTTCGTCAATAAACACCAGAAAGAAATCAATGAGCGTAATACGCTGATTATCAATGAGGTGCTGGAGAACCCCATGACGACTATTGCATCGATTGCGGCCAAGTACAATATTTCTGCGGGCCACGCCTATGAAATTCTACATCGAGAGGGAATCTATCGCAGCAGGATGCTGCATGAGGAGGGCAATCAGTAATGGACTACTTTGAGCAACTTCTTCCCGCAGCCGAGCAGTGCTGCCGCAGCAAAAAGAGTCTTTCCGAGATGCTGGACCTGATGGCAAAGCACCCATCCCTTACTCCGGACAACCTTCTGTTGCTCAGCCAGCAGATGCCGGAAGCAACGGCTCTTGGCGGATACAACGCTTGGCTGAATGAGTTTAATCGCAAGGTCAAGCCTGATGCAACGCCAATCGTTCTGCTGAAACCTACGGTCTGCAAGGTGCATGACTATAAAGTGGAAGAGGATGAAGATGGTGTAGTGGCTGATGAAAACGGCGAGGTGAAGAGCAACGAATATACCACAGAAGGGGTAGAGTACTTGCCAGTTCATCTGTACGACATCAGTCAGACCGTTCCCAGTGAAAAGACTCCTGATGTTGATACCCCCTACTTGCTGATACCGGTAGATATCATTGCCGGATGCCGAGACGCTCTGAAATGCGATGTGGAGTATACCGAAGATAAAACAAGCCGCCTCGTGCAATATGATGTGGTTGCCAAGAAACTCATCATCGCAACGAAGGAAGAAGCGGTTATCGCAAAAGAATGCGTGAATCTGCTCTGTCTCAAAGCTGCGGAAGCGCGTACCGGCCGCAATGACAAACTCTATCTTAGACTGGTGGCTGAATGCGCCGCAGAAGTTGTGTGCAGGGTTAATCAAATCACGACCGGCGAAGATATTAAGTGCTTGGAACTTTGGAACAAGGACAAGAACTCGGAACAGTGCCTTGAAATGCTGAATCAGGTATCGCTTGCGAGCAGGAATGTTCTGAGTCAGCTTCGGCAAGCGACAAACCACCCGGTACTGCTGGACTTTGATGAGACCTGTTTGCTGAATCAGGTGCTCGACCAGCCGAACGCAACCATCGTCCGGCATAGACTGAGCCGACTGGCAAAACACACCAGCATTCCAATCCTTGTAGAAGCGATTCGGAGTCTTCAATCTAAGCTGATGTTCTTTGAAGCTTCCTCACAACTGGGCAAGGTCTATAAGGACAGGCTCGACCACAGAATTATGACGCTCCCGGTATATCGCATCTAAATGAGCACAACCACGGAAACAAATAAAGATATAACAATAATAACTTGACAATGTAATGCAATGCGCGTTATAATAGAAGTATAGAAAAAAGCCGTCATACCGTCAAAGGGTAGGCGGCAAATCTAATACCTATATCAAATAACTATATGTCAATGCAAACATAATAAAATACAGGAGGATGATTCAAAGATGCAGATTCTCAAGAAACTCGGCGCAATGGCGCTGACGATGCTGCTGGCAGTCAGTTCCGTCTGTGCGATTCCTGTCTATGCGCAGGATTACAACAGCAACGGTGCTACGCTGACGGCAAGCTGGGATGCCAAGGCCAAGAAACTGACGCTGAATGAATCGGGAGCTCTTTTTGAAGAAGAGAACATTGTTCCCGGAGACCGCATCAACTCTCAGGTCGTGGTCAAGAACGATACGGGTGCGGATGTGACGGTATCCCTGATTCGCGTCGAAAATGCCAACAACACGCAGCCGGACCTGTACCAGTACATGACCGCTTCCATCACGCAGGGTAATCAGACCCTGTATGCAGGAAATATGGTCAATGGAACTACGGGCCCCGTCACCAAGGAAATTTCCCTCGCAAAAGGGGAGACCAAGACCGTCTATATCACCGTTGAGATGCCGACTACAGTAGGCAATGAGGCGCAGGGCGGCACGATGGACACCAACTGGGTATGGCAGGTTTATATGGACAAAGAACCTGTCACAGATACCGGAAACAACAATGGCAACGATAATAAGCAGCCGGAGCCGACACAGCCTCCGCAGGTTGCTATCGTGACGACTCCCTCCAGCGCGAACAAGAGCATTCAGTCCGGCGTGGACGATGTGTTCCACTCGGACAGTACTCAGGTGGCGTTTGTGGTCTTGGTTGCAGCGTTTGTAGTCGTTGCAGTTCTGTTTATGAAATCCAATAAGGACGAAAAGAAAACAAAATCTGCTACTATCGATGGCGAGTATAAAGCTGTTGAAGATGGTAAAACCGAAGACAAGTGATTTATGGGAGGCATGAGCCATGAAAAATAAAGTTTCTGTAGACCAGATGCGCGGTGTTATCGCAGCGATGGCTGCTGTGAGCATGACCGCCATCATGTTCTATTCTCCGAGCGTGATTTGCACGCTGCTTCTGTCCAGTGCCGTAGGCATGGGCCTTGCGCTGGCAGACCTTGCGACTCAGTTTGCGACCGGCGACAAAACGCTGGTCAATGTGACGGCAGAAAAGGCCGTTGCCAAGGTTACTAATAAGAAGTAACCTGTGTTTCCCTTGTAAGACCACCAAATCGGTGTTCTTTTATTATATATGATGGTTGATAGATTCGACCGGAAAGGTAGGTAATTCCTATGACAAAGGCAAATACCAACAGTAAGAAGAAGGTACTGGGCATCGGCGCAGCCATCTGCGCTCTGTCTCTGGCGGCGGTGGGCTCCTTCGCGCTGTTCACCGACACCGCATCCGTCAAAGGTGCAACCACTGCCGGAAAGCTGGCAATCGGTATCACCGCTGACAAGATGACGGCTGATGGCGATTTCTCCGAGCAGCTCCTGAATACGGACTTTGACGGAGCAAACCCCATCAACAACTTCAACCCCGGAGACGGCCATACTGTGGCGTACAAAATTTCCAATGAACAATCGAAGGCTGCATATATCAATGATGAAATCACCTTGAAGGTGACTCCTGACACTGCTTATGCTGCTAATGGTCAGGCCATCACCGCTGAGAACTGCGCCATCACCTTCGACACCGCCGATGGTGCTCTGACTGAGAAATCCCGTTCTATGGACAATGGCGTTATCACCATCGTCTACGAAGGCAAGGAAACTGTACTGTCCGGCACTGGCGCAAATGCTGAGGTGGTCAAGGAAGGCATTGGCAACACCGCTAATCCCACGACCGCTGCCCGTTCCTATGAGCTGAACTTCAATGTCGATGCAGACAATGCTTGGCAGGGCGCAAAAGTCGAAATCTCCAGCAAGGTTGATGCTGTCCAGTATGCAAACAACCACGGTGGACTGGCCGACAAGACCATCACCGCTGAGTCCGTGAAGACCAACGCTGCTGGCAAGGTCAACGGCTAATCAGCACAGCCATCTAAATCCATGCGCTCGTAATTGAGCACTTTCCCCGGAGCGCAATAACACGCTCTGGGGATTTTTATTTGCGTCTGAGACTGTGGTCGGTCGTGTCTGCAATGGTGGATGCAAAAAGCAGTTGGTTCGATTCCAACCGGACGCTCGAAAGATAGGAGGAAGCCTTGTGGGTAAGAAGAAAACTATATATGTAATCATCATGTTGTTCCTTGGTGCGGGTATCCTCTTCTGCGGTGGCGCAATCAAGATGGGTCAGATGATGGACGAAGAAAACGAGCAGCTCTATTCCGGTTACGCAGAGCCCACCACCGAAAGCAACGCCGAGGACGATGCAGAAACAGAGTATGTGCCGGTCCATGTTGTTTGGAGCGCACTTCGAAAGAAGAACAATGAAGTGGTCGGCTGGGTATGGGTAGATGCTGATTCCGAGGATGATATCATTTCTTACCCTGTTATGTACAGGGCAGGGGATAGGGAGTATTACCTCCGACACAACATCGGAAAGCAATATAGCAAGTACGGTACACCGTACATTCCGGGCGACTATGACCTTGATGGCAAGGTCGTCTCGATTCACGGTCACAATTTCGGTTCTGATGCTGAGACAATGTTCTCCCCATTGGTCAAGTATGAAGAAAAAGACTATGCTACGCGACATCCTACTGTCTGGTACGCCAAGGTGGGTGAGAATGTCCAACCATACAAGATTTTTTCTGTCATAGAATACGACTGCACAGCACTTGATGCAGGGCAGGATTGTTGGAATTACCTGCAAACTGACTTCGGTTCAGACGAAGAGTACGCCGAGTGGCTGGCAGAAGCAAAAGCAAGGAGCCTTTTCGAGATTGGTGAGATGCCGAGCAGTGAGGCACAGGTGGTTATCCTATCCACTTGCGAGACTGCAAAGGCTACCAGCGTTCGCTGCGTGGTCTTTGCTCACAGGGAGGTGATAAGCGATGGAAGCTGATATAGCTACAGTATTTGAGAAGCTGAAAGCACGGCGCAAAGAAGAAAAGAAGTATTCGATGCCTGAAACCATTGGCGGCGTGAAGGTCTGGTCGGAACAGGAACGCAAGGATTTCTTCCGGCGTAAAAATGCGGATGTGATTCCGCTTCTTGACGAATGGAATGAGATGGACTGTGGAGCCATTGGCAAGATTGGTCCGGTAATCACGCTCGCAAGAAATGCAGAGCGAAACGCTGCCGGAAAGGTCACGATTGAATCATTTGCGCGTTACTATGAAGAATCAGCAAAGGAACGCGAAAAAGAACTCATTATTCTAAGAGACGGAACCGAAGCCGAGAGGAGAACCCTTGTGGAGAAGTATCCTTCGGTAGAACCTGTCAACCTTGAAACAACCATCTGGAAATCTCACGGTCATTCTTACGAGGAGATTGCCAGACAAGCCAAATACATGCACGATGTCATCAACTTTGGTATGGGTACATTTTGTAAGCCTAATCAGTACGACCTCGAAACGATAACCAATTTGTTTGTTTCGCGTGTCTACGATGCAGCTATTGTTGGTTACGAGCGGGAAGAAAAAGCAGAACAGTGGCTCAAAACCGTTCTGGAGCCCATGGGCATGAAGGTGCAGCAGACAGATTACCAGACTGATGTGAATGACGGCATCGATTTTGAGCTCTATTATAAAGGTGGGCTCTGTGGTGCTGTGCAGGTCAAAGGCTATAACTACACCAATAACGATGTCAAAGGTGAGGTCAGTTCCCATGTGCGACTCGCCAAGCAGCATGAATGCTATAAGCGGCGTACCGGAGCTGAAATCATGTTTTGCTATATTGAGAAGTATCGAGGATTGATGCAGGTGCGAAACGCAAACGAAATCATCCGCATCTGCAATAAAATTAAAGAACGCATTGATGCTCAGGAGCGTAGTTATGCGCCTCGACCGCATCGAGAAGAGACCGTAAAACGGTCCGCCGCAGAAATTGAACGATAAATTATGGAGGTACTATTATGAACGAAATCAATGAGATGGGCCCGACCAAAAAGGACCTGATTGTCGCAAGCTCCGGTAGAGATGATGTCAACGATATCCCCTGCGCAAGCTGCATCCTGTTCTGCGATGTTCTTCATGCAGACGGCACGGAGCCTGAATCCGTGACCGAGCTGCTGATGGTGACACCCGAAGTCAACATCTGGAGACACGCAGTTTTCACGACAATCGACCTCAAGTACGACACCAAGTATAACAGCGAGCTGAACGATGCGTTCAAAGCTCTGGAACAGTTCAAACAGGCTCAGAACAGCATGGCAGATGATGGACAGAAGATTCCCATTGTGCGGCTTTGTATTATTCCAAATGAGTTTTCTGGCCGTTTCTACCTGATGGCTTCTAATCCTGCGCTCTGGACTCTTGCTCCTGCCGGTATTGATGGCGAGCCTCGTGTGCTGTCGTTTGTGATTCGTGACGAGGACCTCATCGCTTGTGATGGTGGCGAGGACGAAACTGAAGAGGATAAGGAAGACATTGTGGTTCCTATTGCGCCGCACAAAGATAAAAACTAAATAGACTTGCAAAAGCACCGTCACAAGGCGGTGCTCTTTTTATGCAAATAACAATATGACAATGCTGCATAAATTGGCTTGACATTAACCTATAAAGGTGCTATACTAATAGTAGTGAATAAGGGCGGCTATGGGCGGCAGATACTTTTGCTGCATATAAGTAACGATATTGCAATACAACGACACACAAACAGGAGGAAGCCATGAAGAAGATGATTGCTTTGACGGCAGCGATTGCCGTTGGGTTCAGCATAACGGCGGGGCTCTCATACGCGGCCCACGCAGAAGCAAAACAGGCAGCAGCATTGGCTTATTACAACAATGCAGTTTACAAAGAAGCTGTTGCCGGTGAAGAGTACGCGATTCAGATTGCCGACAACTCCGATGCGGCTGATGCAGAGGCTGTTATTGCTCGCTCTAACTTGGCGGATGCTGCAATCGAGACTGTGATGCTCGATGAAGAGAGCGAAGCAGCGGGCAAAGCCAAAGAGATGGTTTCGGTTTGCGATGACGATATTGAAGCGGCAGTGGCCAAGTACAAGAAAGAACATACGCCAGCTGCAACTTCGACAGTAAGTTCCGCAGCACCATCTATCGAGTCCATCACAGCAGAATGTGCGGCTCGTCCCGGCATGTACGGACGGCTACGCATTCCCACGGTTGGCGTGAATGTTGCGGTCATCAGCGGTGACTCCGCCGAAATCGTGGATGCGCCTGATTCCGCTGATTTCTATCCGAATTATACGGGGTACACGATTGGAGACCACGCCAATCAGGGGTTCATCGGAATTTCGAGATGTATCCCCGGCTCAACGCTTGCCTACATCGATACACCATCCGGCACACAGACCTTTATCTGTACCGGCGTGCAGAGAGGCATCAATGACGGCTGGTACTTTTGGAATCCTGATGGAACGCAATTCGCCTATGACGGTCTCTTTATGTACACATGTGCTGGGGCAGACTGGCATCAGGTATGGCTTGTAACATGGGCTCCCGCATAAATCAAACGCCTGTCCACCGGACAGGTTGTCGCCAACGAACAGTAGCCTCCACGCGGCTGGCGATGGGCAACGGGGTGAGAACTCCGGCTGATAGCTGTTCAACCGATAGATAATAATTAACCCAACACGATTCACAGTTTACAGCAAAGTGCAAACCCTCAATAGAACTCGACACCTAAAGTGAAGGATTCATGAGGGTTGAATTGCAAGCCGAAAACAAATAGCGACATAACAACAACGAAACGACAAAGGAGAACAATGCCATGAACCGTATCCAATTCCAGAACAAGTTTTCAGAGATTTGCAAAAATGACCCAAACCACATCGATGACTACAGCGTTTTGTTTACTACAGAGGGCGGAAAGCCACACCTCACTATCAAACAAGGAGACATTCAGCTTGATTATGGGATGGAGATGCCGGTAATTGCTCCTGACGCTGAGCTTGATGCCGACTATCTTTCCCGATTCCACGAGAGCCTCGCAGCCTTCGGCGGGAGCTTGCAGGGGTTCGACCTTGAAGCTATCGTCAAGAATTGCGGCGGAGTACGCCGCTCCCGTAAGCAATTGGATGCAGACATCCAGAAGGCTTTCGTGTTCCGCATCGAAGCCTCCTTCACCATCGCATACCTGATGCAGAACATCGAAATTATGATGAACGAACTGAATTAGTAGACAGTTTCCAAGAAGGCGTAATCAATCAATAAACCCGCTTTCATAGCGGGAGTCGTCCGGAACAGCAGCCTCCACGGTGGCGGACGATGGGCAACAGCCGGGACAATCCCGGCTGGCTGATAGCTGTTAGCGTAAGTAAGAAGGGAGAGAGCAGCATGAAACTGTTGTGTTGTGCTGATTTACATAATTCTTTCGATTTGACGCACTTTGAGACCCAGACATACGACAAGGAACCTGACCTGATTGTAACCCTTGGCGACATTTCGGTACAGGACCTCCGAATCATAAAGCGCACCGCTGATAACCTTGGTATCCCGGCTATCGGTGTCTGCGGGAACCACGATGAGCCTTTCGCTCTGGAATCTGTGGACATCGATGACCTGCATGGCAAAGTCAAAACTATTGATGGCGTGAGCTTTGCGGGTATCGGTGGCTCGCTCCGGTACAAGCCAAGTGGCAACATGTTCCTCACGCAGCAGCAAAGCATTGATATTGCAAAGAAGCTGCCGAAAGCCGATGTGCTTATCACCCATGATAAGCCTTATACCGGCTGGTTCGTGGACACAAAGTCTCAGTTCGCTAAGGACCCTCACGCAGGGCTTGTAGGCATCACCAAGTATATCCGCAAAAATCAGCCGAAATACCATCTCTACGGCCACCTGCATCAGAGGATGACCGAGGAAAAGTACGGGATGACCAGCATGTGTGTGTATGGTATCCAACTGGTTGATATCGGAGGGGAAGACGATGACTCGTTATGATTTTACAAAGGCGATGTCCAAGTACGCTAAGCGTGACCGTCAAAATCGTAAAGATGGCTACAGCATCAGCCTCTTCCAGAACGATAACGGCATCATCACTTTGCGGATGGTGTATGAAAGGCCGTTGATGAAGGCCCTTTCCTGCAACTTAAACATCGACTTATCGAAGTACGACCCCAATGCGGAGGTTGACAGCGAGTATATCGCGATGCTTTCCAAGATGATGGCTCTGCTTAGGCAGAAAGTAGTAGAGACGAACTTTGAGGTCAAGGCACAGGCAGAAAGCCTGAAAGCCAAAAAGTTTGCAAGGCACTTTGGACGGAAAGTGACTATCAGTATTACGCACTTGATGAAAGAGCTGGATTTGTTGTCCCATAAAGAGAATGGAGTTGCAGAGTAATGAAGAAGTATGATGAACTCTACCAAGAGTACCCGAAAGTCATGAAGGACCATTGGGAAAAATGCAAGGCAGAACATCCCATGAAGCGTTTGCGTTACAACCGCCATATCAAAAACGATTCGATGAGTGACGAGGCAATTGCAAAGCACAGGAAAGTGTTAGAACGCGTGGTAGGCATCGAAGGAGTCATTGCTCTTATTGTCGCGGTCGTTTTAATCTTTGCGATTCTGATGCCAAACAAGTTTATCGAGGCTGTGATTGTGCCGTTAGACAAGTGTGGTTTTATTTTTAATATAGTTATTGCTATTGCTATTCTCATGGGAATTGACTATCCAAGCACAAGGTTAAAAGAACTCCTCGAATGCAAATATCGAAAGAATCTCTTCGTTTTGTCGAGCTGGTGTGATGAACTGGAACGCAACGGCTTTGACGCATCTTCTTATAGAAGGGTTATTAACTCTGTACAGGAAGAAGTAGACGAAAGCTACTTCCCGTGTCTATATAGCAAATATTATGATGTCACCGAGATTAAAAAGAAAACCGAGATGGGCAAAGCGTTAGCAGTATGTGACGAACCGCTATTTGACCAGTTCGTTGAGTTCTTGACGGCTATCATCAAGGAGAACTTCGACAACTATACGGGCTCGCCTGAAAACACGGAAATGGTTCTCAAAACCTATACTTTCACACCAAAAATTAAACGGAAAAAAATGCCCAGCTATATTAAGGAATCTTATGAGCTGGCCTGCCCAGTGAAGAAAGCTGAGGTGCAAACCAATGAGTAAAATCAAGCTGGTAGACAAGCGGTCCAGAGCCGAGAAGAAAGCAGATGCTGCACGGAGCCGTAACGGTTCGTGGTCTGCCTTCAGACCTGCGGTGATGCGGGTCAAGACCAAGTACGCCCGCAAGGGCAAAGGCCGTAGGGTAGAAGAGTGTTGGTAATATCATGATACCTCTGTGTATACTCTCCGCACTATCAGCCGCGTTGAGCATTGTAAAGATAGACTTGGCAGCGGCACAACACAAAACAACGATAACCAAGAAACAGATTGAACTGATTGTAAATGCTATCGTGATAATGGTAGCAACTGCAATAGCAACAAATAGCGGTCGCATGACCGTATGGGGAAATGTTCTGATGGCGGCAACGATGCTCGTTGCCATCATCAATGTTGGTATAGTGATAGTGGCGGGAATCGCTGCACGGAGGAAAAAATCATGAAGTCATCTTATATTGAGACCACCACCTATGGTCAGGCGGCACTGGAGAAGCAGTTGGCCCGCGACTCGAAACTGATGGTCCGGCGCAAAGCACTGGTTCTGTCCCGACTTCATATCGGTGATGAAACAACCTTCCTCGAAGGATTCCAAACAAACGGAGGTATTACACGCCGCCTTGGTACGGTGGAATACATCCACCCTTATGGACGATATATCGGAATCCGTCTGTACAACCAGAAAACCGGCGAACCGGAGCCCTGCATGACCTGTGTGTTCCCCTTTGAAATTGAGCTGAAAGCACAGGCTGTTAAGCTCAAAGACCCTCACGGCGCTGCTGCATAATACACCCTGAAATACAGAACGAGTAGAATCATTGCTGACAGTCTGAGCAATCGGATTGCCAGCAATTTTGTTGTTTTCAATAAAGATAATGCTATAACAATACATTGACATACAACAAATAATGAGGTATACTATAATTAGGAATAAACGGTAGACAGCTCTTATTTTTTTGCAGAATACAGATAACGATAATGCAATACGAACATGACGATGCGACACAGCTTACCCTTAAAGTAAAGCACACGGTTGACCCACTTGCGTTCTTTCAAGATGGTCTAACGGATGACGAAGAGGATGTGCTGCTGACGAAAGCTGACTATGAGGACGCGATGGCAGCGGCTGAAATCCTCTCGATACTTCGGCACTCGAAGGCAGTTGAGTTTCAGTTGGACGATAGAGGCAACATGATAATAGTTTCGCCATCGTTGCGGCATGAGGGTTTGCAGCTTACATACTTTGACAAGCTCGGACCGGTCAGTCATTCCAGCAAGCATGACCCGCTAGAGGTCGCCAAAGAGCTTGGCAACGAGTTCTTGACCAGACCACCAGTCAGGGTTATGGCGTTAGACTACGAAAGGAGTGAGCCTCAAATGCAATTCATAAATGCCTTCTATGTCAGTCCGAATGGATGCAAAATTGATGATGGTCTGAATGCGGTCGGCGATTTATATTCGTTGAAAAGCGCTGAGGCAGCTCTTGTGAATGCCGGAATCGTGCATGTATTCGGAGAGGTCACGGACAGAACTATCGTAGTCAGTGACAAAAAGTTTTTGACACAAGGGCAAATTTCAACGCTGCAAGATACAATATTGGAAAGCTTAAGAGCTGGTGCTGATGTCACCATTAAAACACTGGATGACAGGAGCACAACACTGGTCGAAGAAAATACTTGGAAGATTGCCCAGATAACGGGTTATCTCGTCAACAACGGTGAATTTGCCCAAGGAGATTACACCGGTGAGCGGGCACGAGCTGAACGGCGGGAACTGGAAGAATCCCTTCGTCGTTCTGACCGCGTAGCATATGAAAGGTAGGAAACACATGGAAAACATGGAACTTGATATGGTTCGCACGAATGAGCAAGCAGAATACTTCAAAGACACGAAAATCATTGATAAAAGCAACAATCCGCTGCTCTGTTATCACGGGACAAAAAGCGAAATCTACAACGAAATCGACTTCGATAAGCTGGGAAGCCAAGCTGGTTCCGGCTTCGGACCGTTCCTTTACTGTTCGGACAGTGAAGATATTGCAAAGTACTATGCTGGTGGCGATGAGAGTCACATGATTGCGGTGTATCTGGATGTCCGAAAGCCACTGAATCTCACTGACCGCGACAAGATTTCTTTTGAGCAATATGCAGCTATTCTTCAAAAGGCTGACCCCGATGCAAAACTTGGGAAAGCAATGCGGAATACTATCCGTCTCAAAGAAGACAAGCGTTCTTATCCTCAAGAAGAAGGACGCCCGATTCCCAAAATGGTCGAGACCGACTACCAGCCACCAAGGATGCGATGGCGTGACCATATTTTCAGAAGGGGAATCTCCAAAATCGAGGAACGAGCAGCCTACGATGTTTTGTATGAAAACAGAGACAAAGCAGATTCTGACATCCTGAAACTTGCAGCCCTCTATGAAGCCTTGAAAGAAGTGAAACCTGATTTATCGCCTCTTGCTTGGAATCGTGCAGTCACGGAAGTGACTGGCTATGATGGCTTTCTGCGCAAAGGCACATCCGAAATTGGAATCTTCTTTCCAGAGCAAATGAAAGCAATCAACAACTTCGACCCGCAGCGCGACAATCGTATTTTCGGTGATGCACAGATTAAGTCTCTGGCCGACCTGAAAAGGGAACAGGCAGAACGAATTGCAACACGACAGCGTGACCGTGAGAAAGAGCCGGAGCGTGAAACTTACCGCGAACGCAAGCCCGCTCGCCCGTATAACGAGTACGAGCGTTGATTATAGATGCCCGCTTCGGCGGGTTGTCCCCTCGTAAGCACAACCTCCACGGGGTAGGGGACGGGAACGGTCAGTCCGACCGGCTGATGGTGCTGAAGATTTTGGAGGATACCAAATGAGCAAGTTTAAGATTATCTGCAACGAGGCCCACTATGATAGAGACCGCGATGCGCTGGTCACATCCGGCAAAATGGATTTTTACGGCGAGCCCGCCGAGTTCGAGTACACGGAAAAGGATGGTCGGTTCAGTTTGAGCGTTCGCGCTAAGGACTTCGAGATTGATGACCATGTAAAAGGCTTCCCCTCCGTGTCCGGCTACGGTCTCTCAAATCACGCCGCGCAGGAGTTTCTCAAGGACCCGGATGCAGTACACGATGCCGTTCACCAGATGGTAGACGACTTCTGTGAGAATAGTCATGACGCACGAATCGCCCGTCTGAACTACGCCGCACCGGAAATCGATGCTGGCAGCGTTGGCGCTCACGACATTAAACGCTGTGAGGGTGAGTTAGGAGACTACTACGGTCAGCTCCATATCGAAGCCGAGCCTCTTCGCTTTACAGCAGACCGGGACGGCAGCATCCGGCAGATTGCCTTTTGCGGTGAGCCGCTGCAAGATGCCAAGACTTTCGGCTTTGGCGATAAGTTGATGGAAATGGTTGAGAATGAGGTCCGTGATGTCGTTGCCGTCCGCATCCGGCAGGAAGAGCGTGGTGATGCTCTTAATGAAGAGACGATTGAGGCCAATGAGCGCTCCAGCTACGACTTCGAACGATAACTAAATTATTTGCCCGCCAGATGTGCGGGTTGTTCCCCTGTAAGTGCAGCTTCCACGGCAGCGGGGAACGGGCAATGCCGGGTTTGTCCGGTAGCTGATGGCGCTTAGCTGAAAGCAGGTGACTATTATGGATGAATGCAAAGTGAAATTTGACGACTGCGAGTATGACGCAGAGACCGATACCATGACCACAACCGGTAAGGCCAGCGTTGATGGAAAGGAGTACGATGTCTCCTTTACCGAACATGATGGCCGTGCTCCAGTCATCAATCTCAGCAATGGTAATGTTGAGATGGGTTACGCCAATGGTGCTACCATTGACGGATATGGGCTGAGCACTGAAGAGGGAAAAGCTCTGTACAATGCTGCTGATACCATCTACCGTGAAATGTTTGAGAAAGCTGATGAGTACCAACGGGAGGAACCCGATGCCATCTGCGCTCGAATCAGTTATGAAAGCAAGGGCATCGATAAATCTGACATTGAGGTCGTCAGCATCGCTCGCAATAAAGGCGATATTGGTGAACTTGTTGGATTTGTCAGCGTCAACGATGACACGCTGCGCTTCTTAGCAGACCGTGACGGAAATATCATGAGCCTGATGCCGAAGGGAACTCCGATGCAGGATGTGAATACTGTTCCTATCGCAGACGAGGTAAAGTGCATCATCTGCGATGCGATTCACGATGGCATTTTGGAATATAACCGTGAGGCTGAAATTGCCAGCAATGCGATTGTCAAAGAAGCCGAAGAGCGCGGCTGGTCGGTTAGAAAATTTGAGAGCGGCGAGATGCTGCTCACCAACTCTACATATGGCGGCGGTCTGCTCATCAACGCTCGCGAAGATACACTCGCACAAGACATCAAAGACTATGCAGACAACTTTGATGTTGACCAGACTATGGATATGTGGCGCAGCGCAAGGAATAAGGGCGTTCAGGGAATTCCGGAGCTTAACAAAGACCTTGAGCGTGAAGCAAAAGAAGCTCGTGACATGTGCGTTGAGCTTTCCGATGCAGCAGCAGAGGTCGAAGCCTCTATTGATGACCGTGAAATTGAGTCCGAGCGTCAGACAGATGACTACGAACGCTGATTTAAATGCCCGCTTCGGCGGGTTGCCCTCATACAAAGAGCCTCCACGATGGCGAGGGTGGGCAACAGAGATTTTCTCCGGCTAATGCTTTGAGGTGAACAGGTATGCGCGTGGAGTATTTTTACAGTAAAAAGAGAAAATTGGATTTTCTGAAAATCCACTATAACCAGCAGACCATCTATATTGATGGTTATGGTGTAGCGATGCTTAGCAGCTCCAAGTATGCAGACCCGGTCATTGAGTATATTCGAGACCACGCTCACGCAATTATGCTGGCGGTACGGCGTTCTATTTGGGGCAATGCCCTTGATGCCCGGTAGAAGGGAGGAGAACACAGATGAGTGATTCCTTACGCAGCAAGGCAATATCCGATGCCATTGACGCAGGAGAGCAGTATGGGTTGAATCAAACTGACGCGGCGGCGCTCTTGGCTCGTGTTGATAGCGAGTTTTATCTGCGTGGCGAAGAAAACGGTGGTCTTGTTATTGATGGCTACAACTATTATGACTGTGCGATAGAAGATGCTAACCAGACAGAAGCATTGTTTGAGGCGGTTCATGAGAACAAATCTAAGCAGGAATGTTTAGATGCTCTCGGAAATGAGGCCGACTGGACAGTTGAGTCTTTTATCTCCGGTCGAATGCACACAATCGTCGATAATTGGATGAAAGATAAAGGGTTTGACCTGACCAAAGAAGAAAACTGGAAACTGCAAGATTCCGCTTTCGATTTCTTGAATGATACCATCACTATTGATTTTGACCGTTCCTACGAGCAACAGATGATGCGTGTGAACGCCATTGTCTCCACTGCCGGTGAAATCACGGTTGGCAGCGAGGACAATGCCAACAAACGGCGAGTGCAGTCCTTTATCAGAACATTAGTTGAAGACCAAGGTCATACGATGGCAGAGCTGAACAAGGCGTTTGACGAATATTCGGATGCGGTTTTGCTTCCGGCGTTCTCTGACGGAGACCGACTATTCAAAGAGCAGACTGAGAAATTCGGGAAGTTCATCGCAAGCCTTGCTTCTGAGATAGCCAACAGCAATCAATTTAACATCGATGATTTTGTGTTCCTCACAAAAGTTTCCGTTGAAGACTACGCACGACTCGGTGATGAAGATGCCACTTTGACCTTCCAACCGGGTGTCATGTGTGGTATGTACAACTCTCACGATGGCTCTGGTTCTGTTCTGGAGGTTGAGTTGGAAAAGGAAATCACGGTCCCGCGCTCCGACATCGCCGAATTACAGATTGAATCCCGCGTGGAGAAACACGGATACGACTATTGTGTCGATGAGGTTTATGGCCTTGTCGGAACTGCATGGAACGGAAAATCCGAGGTACATGATTTGGATGAGCTGGACAAGCTGATGCACCAAGAAAAAGATGCCATCAATGTCCAAATCATGGAGCATTCTGAAGGCTATTACAGTGGCACGGTCGAAGTGGACGGCGAGTGTTGTGCGTTCTATGCAAAGGATGATACCTTTGGAGATGAGTGCGGCGAGGTTGAGCTGGCTGCATACAGCGAACCGGGATATTTGACAGGAGCCTCATACGAGAAGTTACTGCCGGAGGCAATCTCGGCTCAGTACGCTGCTATTGCGGATAAGGTCAACGAGACCATCGACCAATACGAGCACGAAGCAGAAATTGCCGATGCTACATATTATGACGATTACCCGTCAAAAGGATGGGACTCAGAGGTGGAACGCTAAGATAACGAGCGAAAGAGCGTGACTATAAGTTCCGCTCAATCGCTCTTTTTTGTATAGGGAGGTGAGAAAAATGGCCGAGAAAAAGATTCAAGACATGGGCGAGAAGATTGGTGGAGCCCGTAAGGATGTCTGGTCGGCGCGAGGACTGCTTGTCACAGACCTCACTGCCATGAACGATAGTGAGCGAAATAAGTATGCCAAGAAACAGTATGTCTGGCCGCAACCTAACTGGAAGCGAATGTATGCTGACGGTGAGGAACAGATTCTCTTATATTGGAAGAATGAAATGCGAAAAGCATTTCCACCGGCTCCAAGAATCCTAATTACTCAGCAACATGATGCCGAGGCAGCGCGGCAAGCGCAGGAAAATTATGTGGCTTTCTGCGCCGAATATCGCAAAGCCGTTATGAGCTGCACCTGCAAGGAAGAGGTTCAGAACTTCCTCAATGATTTTATCGTCAGAAACGGATATGCAGAAGGTGTGCCTGATTACAGCGGTAGAATCCGCACATATAGGCCGACTGATAAAGCCGCTCACTGTCTCAACGACAAAATGCTCAATCTTGCTTGTCTCAGCGACTACAACTACGAACGGTTGACTAAAGAGGCTGCGGGCAAGTACTTTGCTATTGATGAGGACGAAAAGACCTACCTGTATGTAAAGAATAATCTGAAAGCAGTAAAACTGGATGGTGAATTTGCTTCGGTAGAAAAAGACTCCAATAGCGATTGTGCGAGAATCGTGCTGCGCAGCGGACATTCCATGATGTTCTGCTATGACCGGGAAAGCCATGTGTCAGATTACAAAGACGGTACTTACATGATTCTGAATCTTACGAATCACACGATTACTGCCAAGAATCTGCCTTCGTTGGAGGCTTGCACGGATATTATCGAATCCACCGCACGGGCAATGCAAGCCAAAGAAGACCAGTTGCGGAAGGAAAATAAAGAGGCAAACAGCAATGAGAGAAAGCGCAAGAAGGCGTTTTCACTGCAACGCCTCGAATCAATGGGACGCGTAGGACCCGATTATCTTGCCGGGAACCATGCAGGAGAAAAAGATTTCTTGCAGGAGTTGGGATTCCGGGCTGTGGAGTTCGGGAACTGGGTTGGAGATGCGGAACGGCAGCAGCATCTGGACATGACCTATAATTCTATGCGCGACCTTGCTAATGTGCTAGGCATTGATAAGAAAGATGTATCTCTTGATGGGCGGCTTGCTCTAGCATTCGGTTCTCGCGGACAGGGCGGTCTATCGGCTGGTGCGGCGCATTATGAACCGTTCCGAGAAGTCATAAACCTGACTAAGTTGCACGGCGCGGGGTGTCTTGCTCATGAATGGGGTCACTCGCTCGATGACCGCCTCGGTAAATTGGTCAACGCGCCGCGTGATAAGTTCTTGTCCGATGTCGTTGCCGAGCATCCGCGTAAAGAGACGCTCGACAAGATTCCTCCTGTGTTCGTGAACATCATCACTACGATGAAGTTTAGGACATCAAGTGTGACACGGGAGGAAGCAGAAAAAATCAAGCAAGGTAAGCTCGATTTCTCCGAAAAGGTAATCAGGCAGTGGGCTGATAGCCTACAAATCGGCAAAGGCTGCGAGACAAAAGACCTCAAATGGGAGCGACTTGTCAATAACTTGCTGAAAAATGCAAGTGATGCGACAGGTCTCGAATATATCTCTCTTCATCGGGGCAGCGGCGAATCGGTATACATGCCGCTGGAAGAACTCTCTAAGTATAGAAAAAGCCTTTGCGGGTACGGTATCCTGAAGGCAGACAAACAAGAGGTAGTCCGACATCTCAGAAATTATCAGACTATAAAGGAAACTCCTATTGAGGAGTTTATGCGCGGTAAGACTGAACCCTCTGAATACTATAAGGGAAGTAAGGCGTTTGACCAGATTTACTCTCGCTGCGGTGCGGGATATTGGAGCTCCGAGAAAGAAATGTTCGCGCGGGCTTTCGACTGCTACATCGAGGATAAACTCAAGGCGACTGGATTGCGCAGCGACTACCTGACCTCTCATGCTTCAGCGTACAAGTATCCCGGACCGGACGGCACAATGGTATATGCGATTCCGGTAGGGGAGGAGCGTAAGGCACTCGATGCAAAGTTTGACGAGCTTATTCAGCAAACCAAAGAGCTCGGCATCTTCCATGAAGCTGAGGTCGTGCGTGAAAATGCACAGCAGGTCGAGGAAGTGGTTCCGACTGAACAGCCGAAACAACCCGAACCAGTACCGGCTGAGGAAAAGCGGCAAGACGCTCTGGAAACTGAACGGCAGAAGAGCGACATCCCGGAAACGGTCGTCAACCGCTTTGCTGCTTCGGCGGCGGTCTATGCAGTGGCTCCCCGCGTGATGGATTCAGAACAGAAAGAGCAGTGGCGGGCAGCAGTGCGAAATGTCATGACCAACTACAGTGTAGAGACGCTGCAAGCACTCTCGGACCTGCGACAGGATATTGTGGGACGCGGCATCCCGCCGTTCAATCTTCGCCAGATTGGCAGAACGGCCAATGCAATGCTTGAGAAAGAGGCTGAACGGCATCAGCCGAAACCGGAACAGACCTTGCCGGAAGAAAAGCCCCGGCAGATGTCTTTTGAAGATTATGAGCGGTGAGGAGGTTGATTCACCATGACAGATTTCCGAGAGCTGAAAGAGCTCGACTATGAGGACAGTGCAATCTATCGGCGCACCAATGGTGATGTGGTGCAGATTACACGCGTTGACGAAAAGCCACCCGTTAGGCAGTGGGACGGTTTGTCCAACACGGTTTATGATTTTGTACACGGCTACATCGAGGACCAAGAAGTATACAATATGAAGACGCTCTATCAGAGCCTTGATAATCAAGAACTTATCAGTATTGTCTCGGCAAGCGGTCGCGACATGACGGCAGATACGAGACTCTATCTCTCGGCCCGCGATTATTATGACCACCTTGTTGCTCTGAAAGCACCGCGGGAAGCTCTGGATGCTCAGCAGGAAATTGCAAGTGTATACCTTGACCATCTGAAAGCATACGGAGACGCTTGCGTAGTGATGTGTAAGAAGAATCTTGCCTTTGCTGACATCGATAAGTACGGTTCTGCAGAAGCCTGTCTTCGTGCATCCATTGATAGGATGGATGCAGTAGCGAAAGGCAAGGTCTATGAGCTGTGTTATTATAAGGCAAAGGACATACGCAAGCAATTAGACCAGCAGTGCGAGTCTCTCCAACCGAGCTTCAAGCCTATGATATATGCCGGAATTGAAGATGTGATTCGCGAGTTGGGTAAAGAGGCCGCAGAGGAATTGACCTTTTCGAGTATCCAAAAGCAACCTGAGCAGGAGACCGAAAACGAGCAAGGGCAAGAACCTGAACAACATCAGGGCGAAGACCACGAAAAACACGCAAATCACCAGCGAACTGACTGTTTTGAAAGATGATATTTTCCGTAGGCAAAACAAAGGAGGGCATAATTATGGAACTGAAAAAAGTATCGCTCGAAGACCTTATCAAGGCAGCAAAAGAGGCTCAGGCAAAGGCCGAGAGCGAAGCAGATTCGAAGCAGAACAAGAAGCGGACCCGCTAAAAGAGGGACGGTGATGCTCTATGGCGTTTATGACTTCTTTTCGCGACATCTGGGAAAATCAGAGCTTGAGCCGTGTTCCGTCTCTGGCTTCTGATTTTGGGATGTACGCATACTATGTCCCGTGGTGCATTGGAGAGGGAACAAGAGATGAAGGTATCTATCTTGTATTATCTTCAAAGCCTATCGAGGATGCAACAAAAATCAATATTCGTGAGCTTGCCCTGAAGCTGGGTGAGTTCCCGTGTATGAACACCGAAATCATGATGATTCCGCTCGATGCGGAGTGCAAGACTGATAAATCAAAGGCCGAAAGCATTGTCAATACGGCAATGGATGTCTGTAAGAGCCACAAGATTCTCGAAGACATTTTTGCACGGTACGGCGATGGAACCAAGATGCCGAAGTACATCTCTTACATCGATGAGACGAATCTGCGGCAAGCATATGCCTACGCAAACTATACCTGTAAAGACTGGGTCCGCAAACCTGAAATCTGCGAACTGAGAAAAGCTGGAGCAGAGCAATGCAGGAAGTTTTGCCGGATGATTCAGAACTACAACAATAAATACAGCAAGAATCCTATACTTAGGCTACTGAAAATCCCGAACAAAGACTATCTACGGCTATCCTATCAGTACAATCCAAGACTGGTCTGGAGTGATAATCCTCTTGTTCGCGCTGTGCGATACCTGAAGTATCATAACAGTCAAGAGGTCCAGCCAAAAGCCTTGGAGAGATATGCAGGGTCTGACAAAAACCTAGTGTCGGTGCAACTCTACTCCAAGTACCGTGACCCGGAAACAGGGGAGATGCATAAGACTGGAAACTTTGAAGAATTCAAAAAGCAGATGGCTGAGAAGTACCCTAATATACTCTACAGCGTCAAAAAGTTAAAGCCGTATAAATCCAAGTTCGTGAAAAGCGAGGACGGTGAGCCTACACCGTTCTCTAAACTCCCTTGCTACGAGGAAAACTATAGCGTGACCTACAGCAAGAAAGACGCGGGCTATATAGACCCTATTATAAATCGTATCAACATGACCTCCAGCTATGATAATAAGAGCGCAGGTATCGCTCTGAATCCAAAATCCTACGATGAAATGGTGAAAGAGTACAGCAAAGAAAACCTTATCGTTCGATATGTAGATTGCAGCAATGCCATTGGCTTTAATGTCGGTCTGATAGCTGAGCAAATGCGTGTGCCTTATGCACTGGATGACGGAACGCATTACACCTGTGATTGCGATGGATGTGTGCCATTCGTGTTCACGAAAAAGGATGCTGAATATGCCAGCAAGGTCATCAATAAGGTCGTGAATGACTTTTCTAACAACCGGGGATTGCCACCGGATGAACGCATCGTGAAAGCAATCGATGAGCCGGAGGCGAGCCCGGAAGAAAATAAAGGATTTGAGTATTCTCAGATTCAGACAGCTTCAAAAGCTGATGACGGCAAAAAACTGCCTGAGCAAGACATTTTCGAGCCTGAACCGGAACAAACACAATTTGTAGACCAAGACTTTGAACGATAAACTATGCTCTGACTGCCAATATTGGTGGTTGGAGCATTTTTGTAATGAGTCTGGCGAGAAACAAAAATACATAATTGGATTGACTACGACTATCTAAAAAAATTTACTTTGCTTTCGTAGTTAATAATAAAAGCTATGATGAATCAGCGTAAATTCAGCGTTAATCTGTATTTTCAGCGTACAAGTCAGCGTTTCAGCGTTTTCGCGTAAAGCAAACCGTATCCAATATGGGTATGGGCAGCAGTTTGTGGAAGTAGAGGATAGAAGCCAAGAAAAATCAAGCGGATTCATTTGAAGTATATACTATTTCGCTAAATCAGAGTTTAGCGAAATATAGAGAAGAACAACCGGGCATTAAAAATAACGAGCCACCGTGCATTCAAATGGTCGTTTCGTGATGCAAGGGCTGTTTTGCATAGGTTATTGCAAATATATGACTCGTTTGGCTATCGCGCATTAAGTCTTGCAAACATCAAACTGCCGGCGCATAGAGTTTACTGTAAAACCATAAAGAAACTCTATGCTTTTGGAAGGTTATAGTTTTGGTAGTAAAACTATACTCCTATGAGTCAATGCCTTTGAAAACATAGATGATTACTTACTCAATAATACCATACTTGGCATTGTAGGAGTGCTAGGCTTTTAAGAGTACATGTGGTCACTGAATGCTGTGCCACTATGACAATGAACTGCATCACTGAAACGAAGGTTCCATCATATCAGGAAGTGACAGGTCCAGCTCCAAGCTACGCTTCTCGCAAGAACTGAGGGATTCCTAGCAAACATACCCCACCGTAACCAGCGCTCCATTGCAGCGAGCAACCACCAAAGTGGTACTGATTCGGGAGCCGCCGCCTTCCTGCCTGCCGCCAATTATTTAGAGTAATATGAGAATCCAGCACCATCAAGTCTTTAAAGATGCTGTTTTAGCACTACGAAATCGAGCGAAAGTGAGAAAATAGCATCATCAAGGGTTCTGGACCATAGATTGACCATTATCCAGCAAATATGGTGGAATAACTCAGCGAAGCAGATAACTGTGTGGCAATAGTGCAACAAATAGCTTGACATTGATGCGGTATGCTGGTATAATTGACTTAGATAGCAGGGATGACCCCTGCTCATCTTTATAGCCTAAATAAGTAACGCTATGACAACGCAGAAACAAGGAGGAAAACAGAGATGAAAAATCAGATGAAAGCTGTTATCTGTGTGCTGTGCGCCGCAGTCATCGGGGCGATTGTGATTGCTGCCGGTGCTTACGCGAATGCCAAGAAGACAAACGATGAGGTTCATATGGACAGCAAGGTTGAGGTTGTTGCAACTGCTGAAACCGCCAGCGCCGAAACCGCAGAGGTGACCAGTAAGTCCGCTAATGCTGGTTTTGTCTTGGCTGATGGCGAATTTAAAGGTTCTACCGGTATTTATGCTCTTGGAACGGATACCGCAACGGCTCGTGATTTTATTGCTGTTGATATTGCATCCGACTTCACCATCAGAGAGTACAACGAAAACGCCGGATACATCATCTACTCCACCGACATGGCTGATTATCGCATCGCCAATATTTCAAGCAATGATGTCCCGCTGGATGCAGTGATTGAGCTTACTGATAGCGATGATAAGCCGATGATTTCAGGCCAAAAGCAGATTTCCAAGAGCTCTGCGGTCTCTGTCGTAGCTACAAACTTCGATGTAAAGAACACCGAAGCTGTAAAGGAAGAAGCTCATCGCCTCTGCAATGATGCAGTGCTCTATAATGGAACGGTCAATTTTGAGGTTCTTGGCCACGCAGTCAACGCCGAGCAAGCAGTGAATATCGTGGCTACGAACGATGTAATTTCCTTTGGCCAGAACGACAGCACGGTTTACCTCACCCCCTATTCAAACTCGCTGACCGGCGCGGGCTTTGCCGATGAGGTTGAGATTGTTGACGGATTCACGGTGAAAGCCGGTGATTATCAGGACAGCGAGAGCGACCTGAAACCCTATATCTACAACGATGATAAAGGCACGGTCAAATTTGTGGCGGCAAGCGAAGATATCCTGAAAGCGACTTTCAATACCGCAGAGCCTGTTATCAAGTCTTAACGGAGGCTCCTGCATGAAAAAGAAAATTGACAACTGGGTCTCAAACATCATCCTGATTCTCTCGCTGGTCTTCATCGCAATTGTCGGAGTGAGCATCGTACTGGCAAAACGAACCGGCGAACAGGTCTTCATCTTAGGCTACCGACCCATCTATGTGATGACGGGCAGTATGGAACTGTATATGATGACTGACAGCATCTGTATGTCGAAGAAAGTGGATTCGCTTGACGAACTCAAAGTTGGTGATGTAGTTACCTTCTCGGTATACAGTGAAGCGGCAAATCGGAATCTGATGATTACGCACCGCATCATCGATATTGCTGATGATGGTACAATACAGACCAAGGGCGATAACAATGATGCTCCAGATAATTTTCAAATTCACATCAATGATATCTACTCGAAGGTGATAGGCGTATGGAACGGATTTGCTTCCATCGTACACTTCTTCGACTCACCAAAGGGCATCCCCACAGCAATCGTATTTATGGCAGTGATTGTGCTTGGAACGATTGCAGTGAAATGCCTGAAACCAGATAAAGGCAAAGATACAAAAGAATCTGAGCCTAACACCTAAACAGCTCGCAGGAGCTGCGAAACACAAACTACCAATTCAGGGTGGACACCAAAGCCCGAAATAATCGGGTGAAAACAGTGTGACGCAGTTTATCCTACGGGCTGTATTTATTTTTGTCAAAACGGCCCTTGTGTTAAAGCATGAGGGTCGTTTTTATTTTGCAAAATTCTGTAGTAAAGGAGAAATGATTTTATGGCAAAATCCGTAAAGAAATTCATCTTGCCGGTTCTTGCAGTGCTCATTGCATTGTCTTGCGCGTTTATTGGCACTCTTGCCTACTATACGGACTCCGCGTCCATCCACGCGGGCATCAAGACTAATAAGCTCACGGGCAGTGTGACAGAGACTACGATGACCGGAACGCCTGACTCGAATGAGACATGGCTGGAATCGACCACGACTGTAAAAGACGGAGATAAAGTGCTCTTCTCGGCACTGACCACCGACTATAAAGACGGTCTGGGCACGAAAGATTCCGTCAAGAGCTTCAATGTGAGTCGTGGCAATGCGCTGAGTGTTATCAGTGACTCGGCGCTGAAAACCAATCAGACCTTTAAGGTCAAATTCACCAACAGCAATGCAGCCGATGAGGTTTTCTATCCGGTGATTCGTCTGACTGCTCTTGATGGTAAGTCACTTGCACAGTATGAGAAGGTGCTGGGCGTTGCAGATGCTTCTGCAAAAGCAACTCTCGATAAGACCGTCAAGTACCAGAATGTAGTCAACGGTACTTCCGAGGACCTGCTGACCGCAAACATCTATACTATCCCCTCTCTGGTCAACAAAGCAAAAGTGAACGCCAATGGCAGCTTGTCCTTGTATCTGGATGGCGTTACGGTCAAGGCCGGCGAAACAGTTGAGTGCAGCTACTCTTTGACCGAGAACCTCAATGGGCATCTGGACTACACCGTGCCGCAGGTCTATGTGACCACCAATGCCACGATTCGTTATCCCAGCGCAGTAAATAGCCTGTGGTATGGAACGGCAACGGCTCCGAGCACGACCAGCGGTGTGATTTACTCCCTTGCTCCCGACTATCAGACTCGTGTACTGTGGCGCGATGTGACTGGCAAGTACACGGTGCGCGGCGGTCATGATGCTATTACAGTGAGCGACAAGGATGCCGCTGCAACGACCGAAGCGCTGGATTATACGGTTGCAACCTACCAGTATACAGGTGCAGACCAGACTCCTGCCGCTTATCTGTTTGGCTCCAAAGTTAATACCAAGCTGTACAAGGCAGTGGATGGTAAGTGGACTGCGGTTAATGCAGCAGTAGAGCGCGGCAGCTACAAAGCAGTCGTTGATACCTCTGATGTCGAGGGCTTCGCAATTTCTCACACTGAGTTCTACTTCAACATCACCAAGGCAATGTCCAATGTTGACTTCGACAATAAACCGGGTTCTAACGGCCAGCCGGACCCGGACAACAAACTCGTCTGGAATATCAACGATGCCACGAAAGTGTATGATGGGAAACAGGTCAGCATTCAGGCAACCGACAAACAAGGCAATGTGCTGACCGACTTCACCTACACGAACAAAGAGACCGGCGAAACCAGCACGGTTGCTCCCAAAAATGTTGGCGTTTATATTGTGCGTGTAAACGCGGACGAAAACCACGAATATCCCAATACCGCGACCATCACGATTACAAAGGCAACGCTTCAGGTCGTTCCGACCATCACCAAGAGTTCGCTGCTTCCTTCTGAAAAACCCGGATTCGGTTATACCGTTTCCGGCTTTGCCGAGGGCGACAATGAGCTGGATATTAGCGGCAAAGATGTGAAATACATCGTTGATGGCAAAGAAGTCCCCTCTTTCGGCCAGACATATACGATTGGCAGTCACGACCTTACGCTGACCGGCCTGACGGCGAAAAACTATGACTTCAACTATGCTGTGACGGTATTTGCGGTCGGCAAGGGCACGACAACGGTTGATTTCGAAAACAAGCCTGGCACGGACGGCAAAGAAGACCCGGACAACAACTTGATTTGGGTCAGTGCTGACTCCGCCACTAAAGTCTACGATGCGAAGCCTCTGAGCGTCCGCGCAAAGGACTCTAACGGAAATGTCGTGGATGTCGAGTACTATACCAGTGATGGTAAAACGAAGCTCGATGCTGCTCCCAAGAATGCTGGCACTTATATTGCGAAAGCAGTAGAAAGTGCTGACTACACCTATTCTAATACGGCAACAATCGAAATCACAAAAGCCCAACTGACGGTGACAGCCTCTACAGATAAGGAATTTTATTTGCCATCTGAAATCCCTGTTTGCAGCTACACTGTGACTGGCTTCGTTGCAGATGAGGACGAAAGTGATATCGATGCTGATGGTCTGATGTACCGCGCGGACCTTGTCAATCAGTTCAAAAAGAACTATATGACCTTCTCAATCGGAAAGCACACGCTTGATGTTGAGGGGCTTGTATCCAAGTCCGGTAACTACAGCTTCACCTATAAACAGGCCACCTTTGAAGTTGCAAAGAAAGATTCTGACGCGAAGTATGATAACAAACCCGGAACGGTCGGAACGCCGCTTACATGGAATCTGAACGGTGCAACAAAGGTCTATGATGGTAAGGAAGTCGCGATTATTGCTACCCTGCCGGATGGTACGGTTTGCCCCTCTATCACCTATATCAAGAGTGATGGTACGACAATGAGTTCTGCGCCGAAGGATGTTGGTACTTACACGGCAATTCCCAGCAGCGGCGACTACAATATTACGAATCCGGCAACCATCATCATCACACCGGCTTCGCTGACCGCAACGGCTAAGACGGATGCGAACGCTTATGTGCCGTCTAGCAAGCCAACTTTAGGCTATGTCCTGAAAGGTTTTGTAAATGGCGAAACTGATACAGTGGTTGATGGTACAGGCGTTAAGTATGCTGTTGATGGTAAAGATGCAGAAGCGAGCGGAGTGAGCTACGAAATCGGAACACATACGGTTAGCGTTAGTGGTCTGGCAGCAAGCAATTACACAATCAGATATGTGGACACGACTTTTAGCGTAGCTAAAAAGTCTATCGATGTAAGCTTCGATAATAAGCGGGGAAGCGACGATGATTCGCTGACTTGGACAATGAACAACGCCTGCAAAGTATACGACGGCAAACCCGTATATGTGGTTGCAAAGACCGATGCTGGAAAAGAAATTGCGGTTGAGTACTTTGAAAGCGACGGCATCACCAAACTGACATCTGAACCCGTTAAAGCAGGAACATATATTGCCAAGCCCGTGGATGACGCGGACAACGAATATGTGGGTACGGCTACAATTGTTATCGAGAAAGCTCCGCTCGAAATTACTCTCAAAACGGTAAAAGACAGCTATGAAGCAACCGAAGCGCCTGAATTCACATATTCTGCTTCCGGCTTCGTGAATGGAGAAACTGAAGATGTGCTGACAGGGACTATTCAGTATGAGGTATACAACGGTTCTGGTTCAACAGTATCCCCTGATGAAAACGGCCAATATGCTGTTGGTACTTATTTTATCAGAGCGAACGGTCTTACTGCTGAAAACTACACAATCCAGTATAAGATTGGGCAGCTTGTTGTAGAAAAACCCTTGGCAACCGGCGCTAAGTTTGGCGTTACACAGTATCAGATGCGGGTGAATGACGACCTGAATACCGACACGGCGCAGGTATTTAATTGCACACCGTTCTATCAGTATGTTGCACAGCCTACAGTGGAATTCCAGAACGATACATCTAAAGCTGTTGTATTTATTCCGACAATTACGCTGTCCTACGCGGATGGCAGCCCCGTTGGAGTGGATGAATACTACTACTGTGATGGTATGTCCTATGCAAATGGAGAATATACCAATGCAGAGAAAGTTACAGTGCAGTATTATACAAATCGCTTCTCATCGAAAGAGTATAGCTTCGTTGATACTCCGGTGCTCCAGAGTAAAATGAAGTCTGCTGCAATTGATAATGGTGATGGTACGGTATCCTTTACCGCTGGCGAATATACAGTTGCCAATAATCGCTCCACATCTGTAAGACTTGGTTCGCTTATCAAAGACGCTTACAGCTTTACAGATGAGGAGAAAACTCTTGTCATCAGTGTGAAATGCACGGCGCGCTTTGAAGACGACACAATCACAGCGCCTATCGAGATTTCCGACTCTGCAAATAACAGAGCTCAAACAACCGAAGCCAAAATTGGAACGAAAATCAATTTTGGCGTGGCATGGAGAAAATCCACAGCCCGTTCTGATTGGCGTTTGCTCTGGGACCAAGACGCGTCAGCAGTCACCTTCCCTGCTAATAGTGATGGCTCGCCTGTAACAGGACCGATTATCTACTACACGGACGATGACTCTACTGTATACACCTACGATGGCAAGAACTTCGGCGATTTGATGGCAAAGACTTACTATAAGCAGATTGGTGATTCTTGGCAGCAAATCAATGCTGATGAAGTCACCAACGCAGGAGTCTACAAAATCGTTGCATCTTTTGCAGATGACTACGCCAAGTTCAACGACATGTTCAACCTGACACCCCTGACACACAACGAAGTACAGTTTACTGTAACTGAATAACCCATCCGCCCCGCTGCCGAGAAATCGGTGGTGGGGCTTTGTGTTGCATAAGCGCGTATTGTGTTGACAGTTGACGAAGTGAGTAAAATGGCGTAAAACTCGACAGAAGTGGGAAGCCGTCACAGCTTCGCCATATCTGTTTACAGTAAGCGCTCTACTGCCGCATGGTGGTGGGGCGCTTATGTTTTATCCGCTACGGAGTACTATAGTGCGGACTTCTTATGAATAATGCGAACACTTACAGCAAAACGGCGATACAACGAATAATAAATTTAATTAAAAATGTCGCAATATTGACATAACCGATTGACTTATCCGTAAAAATGTGGTATTATTCAGATAACGAAGTTTCAATGCTGTAACAACGAATGAAAGAGGTAATACAAATGATTATGCGGTTGGTCGAGTGGAATGAGGATAGCAACAGACTGGCTGTTCTCTTCTCGGACGGTTCCATGCAGGAGTTCAAGTTAGAGGGCGACTCTTTCATGGATAAGGCGATGACGGACTTCCTGACCCGTTTCCGCACTCCGCAGGAGCTGACCGCTACCGGAGATGCAAAATGGTCGGACAACCCCGCAGCGGATGACATGTCTGCTTGGGGCAAAGATGAAGTCAAGACTGCAGCATATGTGGTGCAGAACAATATCTATCATAATCAGAATGACTTTATGATGATTGTGAATGACCCCACGCCGATTGTCTACTGGATGCAGCATACGACTATTTCTATCGCGGACCTTTCTGACAGCATTCAGGATGGTGAAATCGACAAGAGCGATTATCGCTCCCTGATTGATTACTGCAAGGACCTCGAAGAAGAGGCCAAGGCAATGGGAGAGACCTCCACTGTTACGCTGGCAGCCATCAGAACGAAAATCGCAAGACACCAATTGCCGGGGGCCGTGAAGATTGGCCCGCAGTGGTTCGTGCCAAAGGGAACTCCGTGGCCGTCTGACCGCCGCTTCAAAAAGTAATTGCATCAATACTAACCAATAACAATGCCATATGGCACACAACCAATAACAGGCGTTACTGCCGCAGGAGTTTAATTACCATGAAGATGCGTTTAGTGCGTATTTCAATACCAAGAGAGCGTCCTGTTTACGCGCTCCTATACCAAGACGGAACAATGTTGAAGGATATGAACCTCAACAGCATCAAATTTTCGTGGCAACGGGCTAATCGTGACAGAGATGTATGGGCCGTTGTTGATTTTCTCTCCAATACTGACCATCCGGAGAAGTTGTCTGCCAATAAATACAGCAATGTAACCAATCCGGTTCCAGTACCTTCAACAGAAGATTTGCAGACGCGCAAACCCCTGAGTTCTATCTGCCGCTGGGATATTACGCCGGACGGCGATAAGCTCGATGATATGTCATGTTGGGGTGGCAGCAGAGTAAGCAACCTTATTGTTTTGGATGATAATAACCGACTGATAGTAAATAGTGACGAAGCCTTTGTTCTTTGCCGCGATGCGAGAAAAGCAGCGGTCAATGAGGACTTTCAGCCGGAGCCCGACCAAGTCCACTCCCCTGCTTCCCTGAAAATGAGACTTGTCAGAACGCAAGACAACCTGCGCGATGGCGTTTATCTTCTTTATCCCGATGGCACAATGAATTCGAGCCTGAGTATCAGCGAGACAGACCCGGAGTCTTGCAAGAAGGTTTTCGATATTCTTGAGAACTATAAAATGGGTGAGTTGGGTACATCCGAAACCGGTGAGCGCTGGGACACGGATAGTGCAGATATGTCCAGTTGGGGTGGTGCTTATGCCGTCAACGCGTTTGTCATTACGGCGGATAATAAGCTGATTTTGACGGACCCGTCCTTACTGACGACTCTTTGCATGAGAAAAAAATCCGTTATCGAAAATGGTGAGACGCGTCCTGAGTATGTAACCCTCAAACAGTATTGCGATATATGCTTGCAACTTGGTCTCTATGATGATAGATTCACCAATTGCAAGAACCCGATTGATATGAGTGACCCGGAAGAGCTGAAAAAACGGCTTCGCACTGAATATATTCGCCTTCTGGAACTTGCCAAGCGGTGCGCTGACCGTGATGAAGGCAAGGATGATAAAAACACGGATAACTGGAAGGGCTTCCCGAAGGGTGCTGTAATGAGAGTCCCTCGTGTTTCGGGCGATGGCAATAAGACCTTCAATACCTATTACCTCAAAATCTATTATCCTGACGATGACAATATGGCATATGGCTATACTGCCAATGGCGGCACAGGAGCTGTTGCATGTTTGCCGCGATTCGCAGAAAGAATCGATAATCCCAATAGCTACAAACCTGTTCGCCTGACAGAGGAAATGCTCGATAAAATCAAGCAAGACGGCGTTTCAGTGGACAATGAGACGAGAGAATACAGTAAGATTGATAAGCAAATGCAGACCAATCGAAGCTTGAACGAAAAAGTCATAGGATATAAAGGTGAGGGAAAAACTCTCGCCGAGACAGTTGACATTCTCTGCCAAGAGAAAGATATTGACTGTCACGATGAAGCCAAGCGAATGAAGATTAACGAAATGGTTGAAAGGCGCTGGGGAAGTGGCGATGAGCGTAAGAGTACAATTCTCAACTTGGCGCTCGAAAATGACTCCAAGGCGGACATAAGCCGGGTAAGCGGATTCACTGAAAATTATGTGACGATGGTTTTGTCCGATATCCTCAACAACAGCAAGTACGGTGTCGTCCAAAACAGCAGAGGTCTTAGCACCAGCCAAGAGGTGTATGACGCTCTGAGCAAGAATCTCCTCGCAGAAATTCGCGAGTCCGAACGCGACCGCATCGTCAATAAGTATCTGGCGAAAGGAACCCGTGACCCGGAGATGATTGCCAGACTGACAAAAATCAATGTCGATACTGTTCGCCAGATTATTTCTGAGAATAGCTGATACACACGCACTGAGCCCTATCTCGTAACAGAGGTGGGGCTTTTTCTTATAATAAATATATAACTATATGTCAATATAAACAAATTGGCTTGACATCAATATGTCAATGAGCTATAATAAGAATACGAGGAGCCGCAGGGCTCTAATCTCTTTGACATATACAAGTAACACTCTTTCACTGATGTGACACACAGTAATACAAGGCGAGGTTCATATGAAATATTTGATTGAAAACGGAATCGAGGAAGTTACGAAGCAGTCTCAGCAGCTTGCTGAGAAGCCAAGAATGATGTTTCTCGGATACAATGCCGATACGAAGACGGTCTCTTGTACATGCGACCAGAAAAGCGCAGCGGATGAAATCGTGGCTTTTATCTGTCATCCGGTGGATGGCGAAGCACTTCAGGCAATTGCTAGTAACTGCTATGAAGCCGCAACTATCGAGCGCGAAATAAAGCCGACAACGACCGGCGCGGTGCTCGGTTCGGAAGAATTGAAGCAGATGTTTCGTGAAAACGGATTTACCGAGAAGAATTATTCCGACCTGATTATGGCGGTGTATCTCTGGAAAACCTACATGGCGCGGCATGTTGCTTCTGCTAATGGCAAGAACGCAACCCTCTTTATGGCCTTTGATGGAAACTGCTACACCAAAGACGATACCGGAAAGAACATCTGGTTCTACGACACGAGCATCCGCGAAGGAAACCCATATATCGGAATCAACCTCCCCACAGAATTTGCGCAGTGCTCGATTTACGAAATCGGTGCAGCGATGATGAAAGTGTTCAACGCGAAAAAAGACGCGTTGTATGTGATGAAAGACTACGCTCAGAGCTAAGGAGAGAGCCATGAAAAATAAAAGTCATCTGCCGGAAATCCTGCTCCATCTGTTGATAGTGCTGGTCTTGCCGCTCGCCGCTATCACAGCGGTATCCAAGGCTGTTGAAATTGCAGGTATCAAGCCGGACTGGTGCGATGCAGTGGTGCTGCTTTTGAAAACCTTAGTTATGGTGAATGTGGCGATTCATCCTCTGCCGAGTAAGTACAACACCGCGCCGGGAGAGCCCATTATCCTCTTTCCAGCCAATGCTACGCTTGGCTACAAGAAGCCGTCAGAACATGATGCTGATGAATATGACGAGGGAGAGCCAATCCCGGAAACTGAGCAGGAAGCTCCGAGCAAAGAGTCAGAGGCGGAACATACTGATAACGATGCAGATGAGCAGTAGAAAGCCCATCTGATGCAGCAAAAGAAACCCAGTAGTGCAAATAACCCATGATTGGAGGAAGTATCATGGCAACTATTCGTGGAACTTACAAAAAGGACCTGAAAGTGAAGGATAACTGGCGGCTGTTTATTGCCATGATGCCCTTCGCAAAGAATGGTCAACTGGTCGAGACAAAGTGCGCGGGCGTGTTTACCCCGATGTATGAGGGTCAACCCTTTACTTTTATTGGTGAGCTTGAATCCTATAAAGGCAGCGAAACCTTTAAGGTGAAGAGCTACACCGCTGAGATGCCGAAAGGCTTGGAAGAGTCGATGGCATTTATTCGTAGCGTAAAGGGCATCGGCAAGAAGCGCGGTGAAGCCATCTGCGAGTATTGCGATGGTGACTTGACCCGGCTGTCGATGGACGATGTGGAGAAGCTCAAGCCTCTGTGCCACGGTCTGAAAGAGGAAAGCCTCAAAAAGCTGATTGACCGTCTGAATCAAGTAAAGCTGATTGGAGAACTTCAGAAAACTTACGGCACGGCAGTGACAGTTGAGGAGCTTTCCAAAATCGTGACAAAGTTCGATAACAGCGTGGAGCGGGTGATGAAATACCATCCCTACTGGACTGCTCCGGTCGTTGGATTTAAAGTGGCGGACCGCATCGGAGAAATCGATAAGGTCAAGCCAAATGATATCGAACGGTTATCCGCTGCTGTACGGCACAATCTGAACGAGCTCTGCCGCAAGTATGGGTCCACAATGGCCGTCATGGACGAACTCATCGCTAAGACGATGAGTATGCTTCGGGATACAAAACTTGGCGGTGTGGCGATAGCGGATATCCATAGGGCAATCAATGCGATGTGGACGAACCAAGAAGTTCGCTGCACTTGCAACAAGAAATACATCTACCCGAAGAAGAGCCTTGATAATGAAAAGTTGCTCGCTGAGTTCGTGGTATACAACACGGGCAAAGTCTCTCAAGAAAAGCAGGATGCATTCAAAAAGGCATTTGCAGAGTGGTGTGTGACGCATAGAGAGATGCAGCTCTCCGCAATGCAAACGGCGGCTGTCTGGATGGGCGGAACGAATGTGGTCAGTGTGTTGACCGGCGGACCCGGAACCGGTAAGACTACCAGTTTACAGGCTCTGATTGATTCCTACGCTGCTGCTTTTCCTGACGAGAAAATCACCCTGCTTGCTCCTACGGGATTGGCAGCGAAGCGAATGAGCGAGAAGACCGGCAGACCGGCCAAGACAATTCACAGTGCGTTCCGTCTTATTCCAACGGATGATGACGAAAAGGATGAGTTCGCTCCTGATTATAATGATGCTCTGGTGCAGCACATTGATTCAGGGCTCGTTGTGGTGGACGAATTTTCAATGGTCGGAATCGACATGGTCGCCTTCTTGATTGACCACTGCGATTTCTCTTCAGGGCGCTGTCAAATCGTTTTGGTCGGCGATATTGACCAGTTGCCTTCGATTTCGGCGGGTAGTGTTCTCCTGCATCTGATTTCATCGGGCGCAGTGCCGGTGACTGTTCTGGATAGAAACTTTCGTCAGAGCAATCAGACCGGCATTCCTGAACTGGCTTCTGAAATCAATGAGGGAAAGTCGGTGCTCAGCTTCACCGGTGGCTGTTCATTTGACTCTGTTGATACCTCGAACAAAGAACTGGTCTGCAACGAAATCACCAAGCAGTATATCAAGGCTATCAAGGAGCACGGCATCAAGAATGTGCTCGTCTTGGTCCCCTACCGGAAAGAGTGCAACTCTTCCGGCCCTATCTGCACGGATAAGTTAAATCCCATCTTGCGTGATGCTGTAAACCCGGCAGCACCCAATAAGAAGGAAATGAAAATCGGTGAGCGGATTTTCCGAGAGGGAGACCGCATCATCAACCTCAAAAACGCAACAGACTGTGTGAACGGCGATATTGGTACAGTAGTAAAGGTCTCTGCTGACGGCGAGACAATGTCCATCGAGCTCGACTGTGGGTCGATTCTTGAATTTGAAAAGTCGCGTGTGGCAAAGGCAATTGACCTTGCCTACACCGTGACCGTTCACAAGAGTCAGGGCGGCGAGTATAGTGCGATTATTATGCCGTTCGTTCGTGGGCATGAATACATGCTGTATCGGCAATTGACCTACACGGCAATCACAAGAGCAAAGAAACAGTTCCTCGGAATCGGGGACATCAATTTGCTGAAAAAGGCCGGTATGGATGCCCATGAGTTCAAGCAGCCGAGAGACCTTTTGGATTTGCGAATTATAGCTCTGGCCGCAAAGAAATCCCCTCTCCATAACGGTGACGGAGAAAGCAGAGCCGCATAAGTAGTCTCAATGAAACATAGTTGAAGGAGGAAGCGACTATGGCAAGTACAGGTACAAAGATTGATGCACTGACCCTCTCCACTGCTCAGCAGGAAGAGCAGTTGAATACGATTCTGGATTTCTTGACGCTGGTGCATCCCAGTCTCACCAACAATAACAGTGGCGCTTGCGTTGAGCTGCGCCCGCTGGCCCGCAATCAGGATAATGTTCCTTTCGTGCTGTTTAAGAACAGCTACAACACTTGGCAGCTCCGCAAAAAGGATATCGATATTCTGCGCCGCTGGCTAGATGCCCGCAACGGCTATCCGATGTGTATGTATTACTCGGTCTATGCCTATGACCATGACAAGCGTACCTTGACCAAATCGGGAAAAGTCGCTCAGAAGGGCAAGATTACCGTTGAGGCCGCGAAGTTCGCAGAAGAGCTGCCGCTGGATTTCGACCACTGCGATGAAGAAGAGATGAAGAAGTACGATGAGATGTTCGAGAGCATCGGCATCCATCCGCTTTGGCTGTTCTCCGGGCATGGCTATCAGGCTCATATCCTGCTGACCGATAAGGTCGTGGGAAAGACTCTCAAATACCTCGTCAAGCTGATTCGGGCGAAGGGATTCACTCATGTGGACCCGGCGTGTGTTGACGAAGCCCGCATGATGCGTCTTCCCTACACCTTCAATGCCAAGTGCTTTGAAAAGCGTACCAAGTACCCGGAAGAGCGCGAGAACCCGCCGATGTGCCATGTTGTCAAATTCAGTGACAAACGCGTGTCGCTCAAGAATCTGATTGACGCTTTGGAAAGCATCCCCACGAATGACATGGATGAGTACATCGCAGCATTGTCTATCCGTGATGAAGTGAAGAGCTTGCCTCAGAACGAACAGAGTGCGGCGGGCACTAAACCTCAACCGATTGATGCAGGGAATAGAGTGATGCCTGAATACCCGGCAGGGCTGTTTGAGGCAGTGAAAGCAAAGGATTTCCCTACTGCCATCAAGAAGATGCTCACCTTTACTCCGCAGGGCTACCGTCACGACACGATGGCTTTCCTGATTAACTTTCTGACGGTCTATCTTGGCATCACCGCAACCCAGACCCGCGACATCCTCAAAATCTGGAATGAAAAGGCTTGCGAGCCGTCTCTCGAAAACTATGATGCTGAGTTCTCCAATCTCTGGCCGGGAAGCGGCAAGTACAGCATCCGCAAACTCGCTGCGCAGCACGGTTTTATCGACCTCAAAGACTATCTCAAAGTTCGGCGTGCTACTGAAATCAAAATTCCAAACCAGCTTTTTGATACGATGAATAAAGTAAAGAATGGTGCGGTGAATGTCTACCTTGCCGTTGCAATGGCAGAACATGATGGCGTTGTGGGTGATATTCAGACAATCATGCGCTATGCCAACATGAAGTCTGAGAGCAATGTCCGTAAAGAAATCAAGGAACTGAAAAAACATCAGTTCATCTATAAGGTGGACGGCTTGCGCTCTAAAGGAATCCCCGATACATACAAAGTTAGCCAGTTTCCCCTCTCTGGCGGATTCTATTCTATTGAGTACTTGGTTGCACAGGACTATCTAACCTTGTTCTCCTCAGAACTTTGCTTACTGCTTGTGTTGCGCCGGATTTGCAGCCATAAAACAGATGTTATTGTGAATCAAACGCAGCTTGGTGCAGCAATTGGATGCACAAGAACAAATGTTGGCAAGCTGATGAAGAAACTTGAAATGCGCGGGTACATCACGATTACCGAGAAATATATGGACAAGGTGAAATTTCAGTGCATGGTCGATGTGCTCAAATAACCTGATGTGTTGCGCGAGTACGAAAAGTAGATAGAATGAGACCTAGGGGAAGCAAAATTCCCAGATGTGAAAAGGAGATGTTTTTATGAACAAGTACGAGATTTCAATTGACCGTATCCAGTATGAGCCGGAATGCGAGCATTTTGTTGCTGGCGGAAAGGTCAGCGTTGAAGGCGAGGTATTTGACCTCCTCTTCGAGCGCAATGAGGAAAACGAGTCTGTCGAGATGACTGGCGAGAAGGTCCTCATGGCGTGGTATCGTGATGGCGGAGCGCTTATTTCTGTTGGTCTCGACAGCAAGTATTACGATGCCTTCGATGAACCCACCTTTGACCGTGCCGAAGCATTTGCAAAGCATGTCTACAAGCGTGTGGTGAAGATGGTTGATGAAGTAGCCACTGCCGAATTGGAAGTCCTAAGAACGGGTAAATAATGCGCCGCTTATCGCCTTTTTGTTGCGGTAGATGATAGAAAAGTAAGTATAAATGTGGTATAATAAAACTAATATTTCAAGGGAGGATTTACCATGAAAAAGGCAACTATTAACATCAGCGATGTCAAGTACTTTGCGGATGAGCACGAGCTGCACATCTTTGGCGAAATCAATGTGGACCATGTGGTACTTGATTTTGGACTGACGCAGAGCGTTCTTGGCAGCGAGCTCCGTGCCGAGTACGAAGATGTATGCTTGTGCTATGAAGTGGGCATGCCTCCGGAATTCTACTATGATGAGAATGGCAAAAATGCCGCCAATATTGATGAGAAAGTTAAAGAGCGCGGTGAAAAGTTCATCCGTGGCATTTATCTCGATATTCTCGATGCTGCGGATGATGCAATTATGGACAACACGCAGTTCCTGACGGAACGATTCGCCTATGTGGAAGCAGGCTTCGGCGGTAAGCTGCCGCTTAAATTCGAGGAAGATAAGCAAAACGATGATGGTAGTTATGAGGGCGCAGCGGTCGTACATGGTTGTGGCGTAATCAAGTATATCATCCGTGACGGTAAAATCGATGAGCTTTTCTTCCCCTACACAGAGGACAAAGAAGACCTGCGCGATTATGAGACTGAAGCGGATACTGTTGAGGACATCTGTGATGCAATTATGCAGCATGTTGAGAGCGTGAAGGTCGCCCAGTAAGAACCTCTGCAAATCAATTGAGTGCCCGTACTGCCGAATAATGACAGTTCGGGCTTTTCTGTGGTATAATGCTAATAACAGATTATCTCCAGAATGAGAGGAAAACACATGACTATCGGAGACATTCTCGTTAATACCAACCGGGCAAACCTCAATAATCTGCTACCGTTATCGGAAGTGAAAACCAAAAAGGATTTCGCCAAATTCAAGAAGAAGGGCTATACCGTCGGCATGACTGCCGGGGAATTTCAGGAGAAATACCCGCTTCTTCCCATTGAGAACATTTATGCCTCCTACAACATCCTGTCCTCGCTCTATTATTGCGAGCCTCAAAATCCTACCATCCCGATTGTCTTGAATCTTCAGATTTACGGCGACAAGCGCCTATCTGTTGCAAACGAATCGGATGAAGCATTTCAAAATCGGATTCTCTCGATAGTAAAAACGATTTCTGATGGGAATGTCAAACGGATTCGGTCGTATCTCTTTTCCCTCGAAGACAGTTTCAGGGTTTCCGTGCTTTCACAGTATGTCAAGAACGCAGAGCCCTCAACGGAACTGTACGACCTCTTTATGGATTATTACAAATCTACCGATTATGGATTCCAGAATCTCAGCGAAGCCGATATACGCAAAGTCCTGTCCGGTAAATCTGAGGAGCAGAAGAAGAAAACTGCTGAAAAGCTTCGGAAATTCCCGGATACGGTTACCGTTTATCGCGGAGAGGGCAGCAAATCAACGCCGTATACGCAGTCTTTCTCTTGGACGGTCAGCTACAAAGCAGCTTGTTTCTTTGCCTGCAGGTTGCCGAGCGCTGAAGACAGCACCATCATCTCAGCAGAGGTGTCAAAGGACGACATCGTTGAGTTTTTCTCAGAAAGAAACGAGTCGGAAGTTGTCATTTTGCCGTCTGCCGTGAAATCCGTAAAAGTCGATACTTTGTATGGCTTAAAATCTGTCGAAGAAGAAGTTCTCGAAATCATGCCCCTGTACCAAGCCGGTCGCGAAGAGATTCGGCATCTGTATGCAGTTCATGGCAAACTCGATGCAAATGAGTCCGGGCACGATGCCCTGCACACGCTGCGTGTACTATTCAACGCGCTTCTTCTCGTTGAGATGGATGGCATTATGCTCTCTGAAGAAGAAACGCAGATGCTGATGGATGCCATTATCTACCACGACATCGGCCGCACGAACGATGATGTTGACGATAGCCATGGCAAAGCATCCCGCGATATTTATGCCGCTGACTGCAAACCCGAAAATCCCGGTACGAGCTTTCTCATCGAGTATCATTGCCTCGATGATGCTGTCGCTCGCAGAGATTTAGAAGCTCTTTCTCTGCCGAATGCTGACCGCATCTGGCTGCTGTATACGATTCTCAAAGATGCCGATGCGCTTGACCGGGTCCGGTTCGGGCTCAGACACCTTAATCCTAAATACCTGCGCAACGATATAGCGCATAAAATTTTGCCCGTAGCACAGCTTTGCTTAGGGCAGCTGACTTTCTAAGAAGCGCACACGGGAACCCGAGAAATAAAGACAGTTAATACAAACTGCTTAACGAGAGAGGAAATCCTCTTTCTCGAAGAACACAGCGTGCAGGGCGACCTGCATCTTTTGAGTCCGGATTTGTCTGTGAGGGGAGAAATCGAGGACAAGGTCGGAGATGAGCTCATGTTCCAAGGCCTCGACGAGAACCATGAGCCGAACCAGATAGGTCGTATCTGCGAATCGATTCTTAACAAAATTCCTATCTCGCCAGACTAAAAACAAAAACCAATCCGGTATTCCGACACAGCAAGAGGAGCGTCCGCCAAAGCAGACGCTCCTCTTTGTGTTTCTTGTGCTTTTTGTAAGCTTGCAGCTTACTTGCCGCTGCCGTTCAGGCGCGGGATGGTCTCAGTCTTCGTTTCATTGCAAACCGTGCAGGTGTAGGTCTTGACGCCTTCTTTTTCAGCCGTTGGTTCAGTAGTTACGACACCGTTATCCCAAGTATGGTTGTTGGTTTTTGGTGTGGTATTGATAATGCTGCTCACATCACCGCAGACGGGGCAGTAGATTTCGGTGCGACCTTCTTCCTTGCAGGTGGGCTCAATGACACGCATGGCGGCACGATGACCGGTGGAGTGTACAATGTTGTCCTTGTAGGAGAGGCTGTCGTCCTGATTGCACTTGTGCATCGTGTAGCCGTCCTCGGTGCAAGTCGGCTGGACAACGGTAACGGTGAAGGTGTACTTGGTGGGCAGGACCTTTTCGGTCTTGGTCGCATCGCAGTTCTTGCAATGCAGAGTCTTTTCACCGTACTCTTCATAAGTAGGCGGGGTAGTGATGACGCCCTCATCCCAGATGTGACCTGTCCCGCCGTAGTCGTAGGTCATGGTATGGGAAGCATCGCGCTTGCAGTGCATCAGCATGGTGCCCTTCTCGGTGCAGGTAGCCTTTTTCAGGCATTCGGCGTGCTCGGTGTCCCAATCATGGTAACCGATAGCGGGCACAGGCATCAACACTCTTTCGTTGCACCCCTCGTAGCTGCAGTACATCCAACGCTTGCCTTCAGTCACGCAATAAGGTCCCTCGATGATTTCGCCAAGGCGCGTGTAATCGTGCTCATGCACCTTAGCAATATCTTCGGTCTTTATTGCTTGGCAAACATTGCAGGTGAAGGTCTTGATGCCAGTTTCGGTGGCTGTAGGCTCCTTGGTGACGATGCCCTCATCCCACTGATGCTCACCTGTTGCAGGAAGGTCTTTCACATGCTGCTTATCGTTGCAGCGCTCACAGACATTGTCTACGCTGCCAGGAGTGCCGCAGGTAGCGGGAGTAGTGACTTCCTTGTACTCATGACCCAGTGCAGGGACGATGTTGTCCTTGAAGGACTTGGTGGCGTCTTCCACGCACTCGTGCATGGTATAGCCGTCCTCCGTGCAGGTAGGAGCGACCACGGTCTCGTTGTAGGTGTAACCCAGAGCCGGAATGCTCTCGGTGTAGGTATCACCACAGTTGTGGCAGGTGAAGGTCTTGACACCGTTCTCGGTGTAGGTGGGCTTGGTGGTCACAACGCCGTCATCGTAATCGTGACCGGTTGCGGGGATGACCTCGGTGTAGGTGTGGTTCTTATCATTCAGGCAAGTGAAGGTCTTAATACCATCCTCGGTGCAGGTAGCAGCCTTGGTGACAACACCGTCATCGTACTTATGGCCCAGAGCCGGGATTTCCTCGGTCTTAGTCTCATTGCAGCCATTACGGGTGCATGTATAGGTCTTAACACCAGCTGTCGTACAGGTTGCTGCCGTTGTAACTGTACCGGCGTTCCAGGCATGCCCCAGTGCATTCGTATAATCGCGTTTTTCGGTCAGAGCGGAATCCTGGTTGCAGATGTAGATGGTATAGCCCTTCTCTGTGCAGGTAGGCGCTACCGTATTGCCCTTATGCCAGGTCTTCTCGACTACCGGGATATCTTCCGTGTATGTAGCACCGCAGGAAGTGCAGGTAAAGGTCTTCGTACCCTTCTCGTAGATGGTAGCAGGCTTTGTGACCTTACCGGCATCGTAGGCGTGCGGCAGCTTTGCCTTGTAATCGCCCTTATAGGTCAGACCGGGGACTTCGTTGCACTCATAGATGGTATAACCCTCAGCGGTGCAGGTCGGAGCAACAACGCTCTTGATATGATAGGTCTTGTTGAGAGACGGGATTTCCTCCGTGCGCGTCTCATCGCATTCCTTGCACTTGAAGGTCTTGATACCGGTCTCGGTATAAGTAGCAGCCTTCGTGACTGTACCGCCATCCCAGCTGTGTCCCTTTGCTGGAACATAGCGGTCATTGTAGTTCATGCCGCCCCACTCATGGCAGATATGCTCATCGTAGCCCTGTGTGGTGCAGGTCGCCTCATGACGGCGAACCGTGAAGGTGTATTTTACCTGAGGCTTTGCGGTAGGAGCCGGAGTAACTGCCGGAGCAGGTGCCGGTGTTTTGGTCGCTGCCGGTTTGGTAGTCCCGCCGGAAGTCGAAGTGCCTGTGCTCGGCTTCTCCGTCTTAGTTGGCTCGCTGGTGGTGTTGTCCTTCTTATCGGTGCTCTCAGCGGGCGCGGCGGTCGGTGCAGGTGTAGCGGTCGGTGCAGGCGTGGCAGTTACTTCTGGTGCTTCCGGAACCGCAGCCTGACTTTGGCTCGTGGTCACATCCGAACTCGTCGTATCGTTGGTGTTTTTTCTTTTCTTGCAGCCGGTCAAAGAAACCGCAACGGTAGCAGCTAAGGCCACAGCAACGATTCTTTTCGCTGTACTTACTCTCCTTTTCATGATAAACCTCCTTCCATTTTGGGGATAGTTTCTTAACTATATTATACCAAAGAAAATATCGTGTTTACATTGATTTTTATAGATTTTACAACTTCTCTATCAAGTTTTACTGTTTGCATAATTAGCACATTACGAAACTGTGCATAGTACCCAGTACATATGGCTAACTCTCAACCTCCGCCACTAGCCATTGATTTCCGTATTTTTCTAACAACTTCCGTCATGTTGCATATTGACTATTTTCCGAGAAAAGAGTACGCTATTTTGAATCGAAGGAAGGGATTGTCATGGAAGTCAGTTTGTTGCTCATGCAGCAGATAGCTCAGCTGTTCATCGTTCTCATAATGGGCTATGCAGTCGTCAAGGCAGGGCTTCTGAAAGCCTCAGACAGCAAGGTTTTGTCCGTAGTTTTCGTATATCTGGTCATGCCGTGCGTCGTTCTCAACGCATTTCAAATCGATGATACGCCGCAGATTCGCACAGGACTCTTGTACTCGATGGGTATAGCAGTCGGGATGCATGTCGTGTTTCTGGTTCTCAATGCCATCTTTAAAAAGCCGCTTAAACTGGATGTCGTGGAGCAGGTCAACATCATCTACAGCAATGCGGCTGCGCTCGTCATCCCTCTGGTTCAGGCTTTGCTCGGCGAGGAATATGTCGTGTATTCCTGTGCTTTTGTCATCGTTCAGTTGATACTGCTTTGGACTCATGCAAGCGCTTGTCTACAGGGGAATGCAAAGCTGGAATGGAAGAAAATTCTCACTAACATCAATCTGATTGCGATTGTTGTTGGTGCGCTTCTTTACTTGCTACATATTGCCCTGCCTACGCCCATTGTGAGTACGCTCAGCAGCGTGGGAAACATGATTGGACCTATGGGAATGTTGCTGGCTGGCATGGCTATTGCAGAAGTCCCTCTCAAAAAAGTCTTTTGCACAGTACGAAATTATTTGCCCGTTGCACTTCGTCTGATTGTAGTTCCTATCATTGTTCTGCTGCTACTTTGCGTGTTCCACGCATCTAACTGGATTGCAGATGGTAAAGCAATTTTAATGACAGTCTACCTATCGGCTATTACGCCGTCTTGTGCGACAGTCACCTCAATGGCGCAACTCTACAATCGTGATGCGGCGCACTCAAGTGCATTGTATGTTCTGAGTACGCTGCTTTCCATCATCACGATGCCTTTGATGATTGGACTGCTCGATTTGCTGGTGTGATATACCTTTTATAAGTACAGATTATGAAAGAGAAAAGCGCCCACCTTTCACGGTGTGCGCTTCTTCATTTTGTGGAGTATTACTGGATACCCAGAGCGACTTTCAAATTGTCATTGAAAGAATCTGCGATGGCGTGAACACTTCTATACTGGCCGGTGTATCTCTTACATTGCTCGTGGGTGATGATGGGTGTGTCATATACGATATGGTCTATACGAACATCCACGGTCAATTTGTTGTTGCAGTATTCAGCGGGACGATTTTCGAGAATATACGGACCGTAAATGACCGTGCCGTAGGCATACACACCACTCTCACGCGCTGAGTCCTGCTTGCCCACATGGAGCATTACAATGTCCCCTAACTGCATATCGCGAGTGGCAAGGAAGCACTCAATGTGACCGGGGCCTTCCACTTTATCGAACAGGTTCCATTGATGAAGATTCACTGGTTCTATATAGAATCGCATAGTTAGTCTATCTCCCCAGCTTCGCGAAGGGTGTTCTCCGCATCACTGAAAATCTGGTCGTAGTCATCGGGATAGGTAAGTGTGCCAAGGGTATCGCCGTTTTTCTTATCTACATAGTTGATGACAACATGCGGGTCGTCAACACCATTTAGGACCTGATAGCCCTCGGCACTGATACCAAACAGCATACCAGCAGTTGTGAACGGACTCTCATAATCGTTAGAATCCATGTTGACGGTGAATACAGTCAGGTCATCGTTATATGAGTAGTCACTGTACTCAGATGCTGAACCATCTGAAAAGAAGCTCTCCATCTGAGAATCGATGCTCGCCTTAAAATTCGAGAGCAGTTGCTCATGGGCTTCACTGGTCATTGTGACCGTGGCGGAACCATCATCGTTAGCCTTGGCCTCCAGCGTACCCTCACTTTCAAGGGCACTCTTACAGAAAGTCTCGGCAGCGGTGACCTTTTCCTTGTCTGTACTATCACTGTTTGCTCCCGGAATCATATAACTAGGATATGTGATAGTGACGGTTTCACCATTATCCTCGACCGTAGCGACTGGCTTATCAGTGATAGACGATGTGGCCGAAGAAGATTCCGCACTGGATGCACAAGCAGTCAATGAAAAGGAGAAGAATACGGACAGCATAATGAGAGTTATTTTTTTCATAGGTATCCTCAGTATTTTAGTAGATTCGGTGTTAGTTAGGTGTTTTTTACATCATCAAGAGTAAGGACTGTAATATCGTTGTTACTTATAGTGCTCGACATTGCCAGCCTGTTTGCTTGATTAACAACAACGCGTTCAAAAAAGTTTCGAACTTCGCGACCATTTGCAAATGAATTATCACGATGATTGTATTTGTCTATAAAGTACTCCAACACATAATTGTCAACATCTTGTGTTGTTGTGTAGCCGGATTTTTTGCACATACTTTCGAAAATTTCAAATAGTTCAGATGGGGTGTAATCTTCAAAGAAAATATACCGATTAAATCTGGATTTTAAGCCCGGATTGGAATTGATAAACCGTTCCATCAATCCCGGATATCCAGCAACGATAACTACCAAATCATCTCTGTGGTCCTCCATTGATTTCAATATGGTATCGATAGCTTCTTGTCCAAAATCACTTAAACCATCGCCCTTTATTAGAGTATAAGCTTCATCAATAAAGAGAACACCGCCTAAGGATTTATGGATTGCATCTTGTGTTTTTAAAGCGGTTTGGCCTACATAGCCTCCAACTAACCCGGAACGGTCAACTTCAACCAGTTGACCCTTAGAAAGCACACCAAGTTCATGATAGATTTTGGCAATAAGCCTTGCAACAGTGGTCTTTCCAGTACCGGGGTTCCCTACAAATACCAAATGGCGCGAAAATTGCAAATCTGGCAAACCATTTTCTCTTCGCAGCTTTTGAATTTTAATTAGATTGGTAAGCGATGCGACCTCTTTTTTTACTTGTTCCAATCCCGTCAGATTGTTGAGTTCACTTAGAGCTTCATCCAAAGTTGTGGTTGTTCTTTCTTGCTTATGCACATTACCATCTGTTGAAGCACTTATAGAAGCCAAAGATAGAGATAAGGTATCGTCTGATTCAAAACTAATGGACGAAATTTGCGCGATTAGACTCTCTTCAGGTATGGAATCAAATATCTTTACACCTCTACCGCTTCTTTTACAGTATAGAGTTTTATCTAAGTCTACAATTGTAGGCTTTCCACTTGCCACACAATCCGCATTGATTGCCTTCAATAAGTCACCGGACGGAAAGAATGTATCGGCAAATTTCCAAGGATAGTAAATGTATCCAGCAGAATAATCAGATAATGTGTTATAAATGTCTGTAAAACTATCCGCCAAATTCGGATTGTTTCGAATCAACCGTTCTGTGCGCTGCTTCTCAAGCTGAAAAATGTAATAGTACTGATGCATTAGACTTCTTGCTTTGTCATTTTCCCCTGCAAGTACATACATAGAGCACTCATTATGTATTACTTTTGCTGCAAGTTCTAATTGACCAAGATAGTGAGAACTGTCATACTCGGAATCTAAAACTTCCGGAAAATGAAGAACTTCATCATAGTATTTCAATGCCGTGTTCCACTTGCCAATGAAGAAATAAATCTCAGCGCACATTGCCAAGTAAACCATTCTTAGGTAAGGATGGTCCTTGAGAGGTTGAATGACATCGAGAATTATTGGCGCAGCTTGCAATTTATTTACAAGTACATCTTCTTCTGAGTGTTCTTCCGTATAATTTGAAATGGTTTCTGAGAAAATATATCCGAGTAAGAAAATTGCAACATCGCCAATCGCAATAATGTCGTCAGGACTTTCTTGCAATCTTTTAACCATTTGATGATACTCTTTTTGTGATATACTCCCAAAATCCTGAAAATATGGAGTATACCCATTTATGTCAATGTTTGCCATTTTCAAGACTCCTTATAACTTTTTTGCTATATTTAAGCACTATGCTGTAATTCAGGCGAAATAATTATATACTACTCTTTCCAGTGTATTCTTGATATTATCAAATGGTTGATACAAGTCCAATGTTGTGACTTCTATCCGATTTCCGTGCATCTGAAATACGCTGTCCGGCTGGATAGCGTCCACTGTCTTCGCGTATAGAAGTATTCCCGATACCCTGTGCAGCTTGCCGTTTTTCTCCAGCTCGAACTCTTTATTCTTCACATAGGTAAAGATTTGATAGATGTTGCCGGAGTGGATGGTGCGTTTATTGTATTGCACCTGCATGTTGTGAGCATAGTACTTGGCATCTATTATCAGAACCGTATTCCCCTGCTGGAGCATGATATCGCTTTGCATGATAGGGAGTGCGGTCTGCACACCATCATCAAGCGCCCATCGTATCTGTGATGCAGATGCTTTCAGTTCTGGGTGCTCTCGCCGGTAGTATTCTAACAGGAACTTCTCGTAGAGATGACTCATCTCCTGACTATCCTCAAATACGGAGAGCTTATAGCTGCCGTCATCTTCGGTCTGGAGCATACCATTCAGAACGAGCTGACAGATACCAATGAGCATCTGATAGTTCGAATTATTTCTGTGGAAGCGTATGTCAGACCACCGGATAGTGCTTGGCTCTACCTCATCAATAGACGAGAAGAAGAGCATCTCACTGCGGAGGCGTTGCCGATACTCTTTCTTTACCCCGTTACTGCCTATCAGAATCAGTGCTGTGGTCTTGATTATCTGATTCAAGAGATTGTTTTCAGAGAGTTCATCGTACTCACAGTAAAGCTGCTGGCAATGGGCTATCTGGTTTCGAATCGTGCCCGGAAAGGAAATTTTACCATGCAGTACGGAGAGGTTCCCTTCTTGGTCGATATACTCTTTATAGAGTCCCTGCTTTAGCTGCTGACTGATACCCTGCGCAAGAATTACCGCAAAAAGGTTTTGAGCGTTGTCAAACTGGACGGTCTCCACATTTTTGTAGTTCTTCTGTTGCAACGCTTTAAAAGCATAGGCCAGCATGTAGTAGATATTCTTTATAAGGATTTGTTCTCTATCACTTGCTGCCATTCTCAAAGACCCCGTTCAGGCGGGATGCCCACATCTCATACTGTTCTTCATCATCAAACCAATACTCTGCCAGCATCGGGAGGATATCGTAGTTCACAATGCTTTTGAGGAGTTCGTCCGAGCACGGTTCGTCGAAGACAAAATAGCTATGCCCTATGCAAAAACCCTTGCCAAGCTTTTCTTTGATATCGACATTAAGCTGCTTTACTTCCTCAACAAGTGCTTTCATCGTGCTGCTGCCCTTGCTGCTCATGTACTCCTTGAAGCCGTCAGTGTCGAAACCCGGCTCCATATCGATGAAACTGAATCGACGGCGCAGCGCGTAGTCAATCATAGCCAGAGACCGGTCTGCTGTGTTCATCATACCGATGATATAAAGGTTTTCCGGAACAGTAAACGGCTCACCGGTATTTGCAAGAGCAGCTTCATGACCTCGATAGTTTGCTTCAATGAGCATCAGCAACTCACCAAAAATCTTACTCAGATTGCCACGGTTGATTTCATCAATGATAAAGAAATAAGGGTCCTTCGGGTGATTTTTCGCCGTGATGCAGAACTTCTTAAACACACCATCCTTGATGATAAAGCCAGATTCAGAAGGTCTATACCCTTCAACAAAATCCTCATAGGAGTAGTTCTGGTGGAACTGTACAAAATGAATGTGGTCATCTTTCTTCTCGCCCATGATGGAATAGGCGAGCCGCTTTGCTGCAAAGGTCTTGCCAACGCCGGGAGCACCTTGCAGGATGATGTTCTTTTTTCGTTTTAGAACAGCTTCAATTTCATCGTACTGCGCCTCAGACATAAACACTTCTTGTAAGAACTGCTTTTTATCATACTTGTCTGCAGGCCTTGTGGCTGGCAACGGATTGTCCTCACGAATCATATCCATAAGGAATTTGTATTCGTCCGTGGTTAATTGATAAATCGTTGCTCTAAGTACCCGGAAGAACTCCATTTTGGAAAGCTCATCACTTTCTTTAAGTTCTTCAAAAGAAATGGGATTCTCAAGTCCCTCAGTCTTTCGAATCAGGATACGCTGCCCATCTTGCTCACCGGCAATCTCCCCGATGGCAACAATTTTCTTGGTCGGATTGGATTCATAGAGGATGACTGAATCTCCAATTCTGGCATCAAGAAAATGCTGGTAGATACGGCTCTTGTTCCCGGATGGGGCAAACATGGAGACATCCATAACGCCGCCCACAGGGAAAGTTGAGACCTTCCAGAGCGTTGGCTTGGCGCTCATCATCCAATAGCGCTTATCAATGGACGGATTACTTTTCTGATTCATTTCATACTTATCCCAAGCGCTGGCAAGTTCATCTCTCAGCTTCCAGATGAAAACGCCGTCCGCTTTCTTATCGGCTTTTTTGCCTTCATACAGAACTACCCAATAGCACTTGCTGCCATCTTCTCTTTCGTAGACAGGGCAATTCGTTGCGTTCTGAACTCGCTTGGCGAGCAAAACCGATGCGTTATTGTAGGCGTTTGCCTCTCCCCCGTACTTCTTTGCAAGTTCAGTGCAGGTGGCCTGCCCTCCGATATCTGCGAACTGCTTGATGAGGGTTCTGCTGCTCTCATCAAAGACGCTATCATCGTTGAGCAACGACAACCATTGAGCTTCTGATAAAGCAGGGGTATAATCGCTCGGCCACCAAGCAATCTTCTCCTGAGCTTTGACATAGTAGCGGGTAATGTAAAACGCAAAATCGGAGGTCAGGGTGTGTAAAGATTCATCGGGATAGCTATCGCCTGTGAAATAACTTCTTACCTTTCGTAATAGAGCATCTTCATGCCGCAGAAGCTCTGTCACTTCGTCATATAGCGGGAGCCAGTTAGAAAGAATCTCCGTATAGCGCCCAGATACAAACTTGTACTGGCTTTTAAGCAGCTCCGCCATATTCTGTGTCTCAGTAAACTTGTAAATGTAGTACTTGGCTGGATATCTTAGCCACAGGTATATGCTGATAGCATGCTCGTCCTGATAGTGGTTCTTGTCCGCTTTGCCGATGATGGATAACAACTTGATTGACTGCTTCTTGAAGTTGTCAAAGCGCCATACGAGTTCGGCACTTTCGTCATAAAGGTCCCGAAACATCTGACGCACAGTTTCTGGCTCAGCGTCCGCAAATTCGCCAAGCATCCCAGAAGAGAAATAGTTTGGTCCCATAAGTAAAGGCTTAACCTCTTTAAGCGCTGCCTTCAACATTGCAGAAAAATCAGACGAATCTATATCCCATTTTTCTGAGAAAGCTTTGACGGCTTTCCACTTGAAGCCTTCCTCTTTATCCCAGTACCTCTGCGTGAAATCGTTGTAATAAGCTTCAACGACCTTTTTGAATTCAACAGCATCAATCATGGTCCACACTCATTTCTTGATAGGCTTTTCTTCCACTGAACTATACATAGTCTTATTGTATAATCTTTGTCGCAAAATTGCAAATAAAGTCTGTTCTATCAGCGCTTTTTTGCCTATTGCACAAAGCATTCTGTGTATCTTTGTTCACTTCATCCATTGACAAAGTCAGCAGTCAATTTCGACGACCTCATCCTCATCAATAACGCTGTTTAGTTGTTCTCCATGCGAGAAATCTGTGTATCGTTCTAATGGGTCATCGTATGCCGTATAGTCGAAATCATCACCGCCATCACGAACAGGATTTCCGTCCACAGTGGCATACCAAACATCAAATCTCATAAATCGATGTTCAGAGCAGTATTCCTCGTGCTGGCGGAACAGCTCCACGCATCTCGGCCACGGCAGCGGGCTTCTAACATAAAACTTCAACTGCCACTGTGCATAAGGGGTCAGGTCCTCCACACCATAGCGTTCCAGCCCTTTCAAAGCCTCCTGCCCCAGCTCACCTTTGAAAATCCTACGCATCTGCTTGTCCATCTTCATTTTGGAAATCTCCTTTTTAATTAGTAGGTCTAAGATTTAGCCCTCTATTGTATAAGAGAACAAGAAATCAGAAATTTTCCAACAAAATTTCAAATTTTTCTCTTTATAAATAAAACAGAACAAAAATCCTCCAATTGATTCACTTTTTGAGTTTTTTTCATTACTTTATAAAGAGAATTTTCAGGTCTGAATTGTAAACTCAAAAAAGTCTCTCTATATATGAACATCGCTGGAAGCAACCAAAAGTTCGAGAAGCAAGCCGTAGAAAATCTCTTTGAATTTTTGTGCATTTTCACGAAGATGCTGCTTCTGCTCTGGAAGTCCAGATTATGGGACAAGCTATCTGATATAATTTAGTTAGTGAACGAAAAATAGCTCCGACACTAATGTCGGAGCCTAAAATCACTATCTATGGCAGCGTAGCTCGCTGCGTTCGAGGTATCAGATATGACGAACTATTCTAACTATCCGCGTCACAGACTTGTCCCCAATAGCTGCATCATCTGCTTTTCGCCGAATTCTTATTCTTGGTGTTCACTCACTGGCAGCACGAAGAAGTATCTCCTAACGAATTATATTGATGGTGCGCAACGAATTGACCTGAAAGATAAGGACGGCACTGAGTACAGTATGTCTGTCGCTCAATTCCGTAAGTGGATTGAGGCGGGCTCTATCCCGAAGAGCGTATTAGAAAAGAAAAAGAAAGAATCCGAGAAGGTCTGTCCCCTGTGCGGCGGCGCTCTGGCGCTCCGCGTGGCGAAGTTTGGACCGAAGCCGGGCAGCCGCTTTTATGGATGTAAGAACTTTCCTGACTGCCACTATACTGAACCGTATAAGGAAGATGAATCTAAAGAGGACAACTGAGAAAGGAGCAGCGGCAATGAATATCCCGACAATCCCCGCAGGACGCAACAAATATTATGACCTTGGTCCGACTCGTCAATTTGATGTGGACATCATCCGTAAGGCGCTGCTCCAGTACGAAGGCACGATGGCAGCACGGGTCGAGGCAACGCAGCCGGATAGTGATGAGCGCTTCCGGCTTGCAACGGAGCGCTTGGCAGCACGAGACTTGGCTGCTAAATTCAGTAAGCGTTTGCCTTATTACGAATAGTGGAGACAAGCAATGACCTATTACGAAGTTCTTCAATTCTTTGAGCACTGTTCTCCCGATACAAGAGTTAAGTGGGTCTACAAGCATGACCACTCTGTACATTACGGAATAGTAGACGAGTCTTGCGAAGCCGATGGCGATGAACTGGATGAGCAAGCCTGTTTGCTAATTACTGATGATAACGGGAATATGCCTATTCTATATGCTTGGGAAGTTGAAACAATTAGTGTGGAGAAAGAAAATGACACAGAATGATATTATTAGCGTAATGGCAAAGTGCTCCTGCGGCACTCGAATCGCATGGACGCGCAGCAATGATACAGTAGAGCATCGCGGCGTAGTGGACGAGTTTTATCCAGAGAATGGTGCGGAAGATGCGTACCTATCCGTAATAGAGCCGCACCACTTCACTCCTATGCTCGGCGCATCCGAGATTGAGACTATAAGGATTTTGGAGGACGAGCACCATGAATGTTAAATATATAAAGCGTGATGCCGAAATGGACCGTATTGCCGAGGCATTCTCCGGATATATCCATCGGCATCCCAGCTTGGATTTGCTCTGGTCTGAAAAGGCTGGATACCTAATTATGACCATCAACCCCAAAACGCAGCATGTCGAAGAAGAAGAAAACTTTCTTGGCTCTCCCGCACTCGCCTACCGCCTGTTTTGCGAGGTAGCTATGGATGTCACGCTGGAGACTGAAAGTGGGCATCGCTACGATGAAATGTCCGAAGAAGAAGTGGAAGAGGTTCGGCAGCGTTGGGCTCCATTTTTAGAGATGCTGCCGGAATGTGAGCGAATCTGTGAAGATATTCTGCTTGGAAACAGAGATTCCTATATAGAATAAGGAGAGTATTATGGCAAACGCTTACGGTTATTTTGGCAGCGGCAGCACCGGTTATGCTCACTACAAACAGGCTTTTGACCGCAATTTTGGCGGTTCAGGTGGTGGCGGCGGGCATCATAATGGTGGTGGAAGCGGCTCCGGCTGTGGAACGCTGCTGTTTATCATCACAGTGGCCGTAGTCGCTGCACTTGTGCTGCTGTCTATGTAAGCAGGAGGAGGTGAAGGATGTACATCATCACAGAGAATCTCGTTATCAGAGAAGCTCCATCTAAAAAGGTCGCCGAAGAAATTGAAAAAGCGAATAAAGCGCTCCCAGAATACATCGATGACGATGAGTACAAGCTGCCGGTCTCTGACCACTGATACATAATAAGCAAGAGGACCACTGCTTGCGGTGCGGTGGTCCTCTTCTCGTATTTGTGCTTGCTTTTCGTTCGGTCTCGTGGTAAAATAATGTTGAAAGTACATTCAATGAATTTCAATTCAACGATATTGGAGGTGCAACAATGTTTATTGGTCGTGAGAAAGAACTGGCTCTCTTGCAGCAGGATTATATAGGCAAAGCGGTGATGGTCTACGGTAAGCGCCGTGTTGGAAAGACAACGCTCATCCAAAAAGCATTTGAGAACTGCCAGCATCAAAAAGTGTACTATGAGTGCTCGAAAGGTACGATGCAGGACAACATCAATGGCCTTGTGCAGGAACTGGTTAGAGCTAAGGTTCTGCCTGTGCCTCTGAACTTCAATACGCTTCAAGATGTATTCACCTACCTCAATGCTCTGCCCCAAAAAATGGTCATTGTCATTGATGAGTACCCCTATCTCAAAACGATGACGGACTCCGCAACTGTTGACTCCATCTTCCAGAACATTATTGACAATCACCTTAGTAACATGGAGCTCGTCCTTTCTGGTTCTCACATCGGAATGATGAAAGACCTCTTGCAGGAAAAGAACGCTCTGTATGGACGCTTTGCCGTTACTATCAAGCTCAACGAGCTGAACTATCTGGACACCGCGAAGTTCTACCCTGACAAGACTCCTTATGATAAGGTAGCACACTATGCTGTGTTCGGCGGCTCTCCTTTCGTAAATCAGGCGCTGAATCCTGCTGCGTCCCTGCGAGAGAACATCATCAGCACAATTCTCAATCCCGTGAGCGCGGTGTACCTGTATGCCAGCCAGTTGCTGCTGTCGGACTACTCCGTCAAAATCAACGCGGAACGCATCTTTGCGGTCATTGGCAACGGCAAGAAACGCTATACGGAGATTGAGGATAAACTGGATGTAAAGAAGACCGGAAACCTCTCCAAACAGATTAAATCGCTGACCGACCTCGAAATCGTCTCGCGCAATACTCCTATAAACAAAATCGGCGACAATAAGAAGTCTACCATCGAAATCAATGACAATCTGTTGCGGTTCTATTTTACCTTTGTTTACAAGAACGCCAGCGCGTTGCAGGTGCTCGGCGCGGAGGCATTCTACGATGAGTATGTAGCTCCTGCTCTGACTGACTTTATCTCTCGCCGGTTTGAAGGTATCTGCCGTGACTATTTCAGCTTGCAGGTTCGTTCTGGAAAGCTGAAAGGTGTCCGCAACATTGGCAGCTACTACTATGATGACCCCGTCCACCGCAAGAACGGCGAGTTTGATGTTGCTCTGGAGCTGACAGACGGCTATGCAATTTACGAAGCAAAATACTATGCTCAGCCCATGACTCTCGATGAGATTCATCGTGAGGCTCAACAGGTTGCGGGCATCAAGGAACTTGCGGTCAAGCAGCTTGGCTTCATTGCCATCAACGGGTTCGTAGAGCAGGAAAAGCCCTACATTTATCTGGACGGAAATGACATCTATACGAGCGAGGACTAATATGGACAAGGCATCATATAGTTTGTCCGCAATAGCGCAATGTAAGGAACTCATCCGAAAAGCTCACTGGAGTACTCGTCTGAAAGCTGAACACAAATCAAGATGTGCAGAGGTCAACACCCTGTTTGCATCCTGCCAAACACTTCTCAACTGCATTCTGTTTCAGCCGGACCTCTCCCCTGCCTATGATTATCAGCAAATGGTTCTTTCGAAGAACTGTACGAAGATTCAGCTCGATAATCAGCTTCGTGTTTGCCGTGCGTTTGCCGAGACTCAGATTTCTCTCATTGAAAAAGATATTCGTGATGGCTCGGTGAATAGTGTGCCTTAATTAGCAAGTGAAACAAACGAAAGACCCCTGCCATTTTTGGCAGAGGTCTTTTTATTTGTCCTGTAATAGTAGTTATGCTTTTTGCCTAACTCTGGTCTTCAAGCCTTCCATGTCGAGCCACTTATATCCTACGATATAATACTTGCCATCGTCATCGCCCTCAACATAGGAATGTACCCAGCGGGGAGTGAAGCAATTCTTCACCAGCAAGAACTCGATGCCGGAGCCGCAGGTGTACTCGTAGAAGTCATCCTCATACCTGCCGCTGCTGTTAATGTGCAGTTCACTTGTTCCGGCAACCGGGCGGCGGATATAGTCCAAATTCTGAGTCAGCCGAAGAAGTGCCTCAGATGCTTTCATGAGCTCATCCCAGCGCTGCGCTTCATTCGGGTCATCTTCATCGTAGTCGATGTACTCCAGCGTCCGGTTATCACTGTAGCCGGACTGACTTAGCAGTTCCTTTGCCGTGATGAGTGCTCCGTTCAGGCGGTCTTCGTATTCTCGGATATCCATTCCAAGTCCTCCTATATTTGGTGTAATTTGCCATCGGCTTTCATTGAATTCATTATACCATATTAGGAGTGTCATTGTCTGGACTTCCAAGAGAATTCAGAAAATATTTTTATCTACGAGTTATTTTTCCGCCCTGCTTGAAGGTTGCTCGTCCCACCTTGGTCTGGTTGTCTGTATCGTAGTCAGCAACAAATGCGATGTCTTCTTCCCAGCGCTTGATGGCATCTCTCATATCCGGATTGTTTTTACGAAGTTTAATAAATTCCGATATTTTCTCCGTAATTTCCCATTTAGTATATTTACCGCTGTCCAAAAGCTCTTTTAAAATTATTTGCCGCCTCCGCTGACTCACAGACGCTCTAACAGAATATCCAGCTCGGCTAAGAAAAGAAGTGTCCGCAAAACCAAAATCATCATAATCTTCAAATTCACTCTGTTCGAGCTTACACTCAAATCGAAGAGCACCATATTTAGCTTGATAGCCTACAAACACATCGTAGTTCATAAAAAAGGAGCCGCAGCCACTACAATATTGCACCGTAACCGGAACTTCTCTACCGCTTTTTGTGTTTACATAGGCCGTACAATCTACAATTGTATCTTGGTCAAAGCGATTAAAACACTTGCTGCAATGGCATCGTAAGCTATAAAGCTGGATAACATTTCCAGCCGGGATATAAGACAAATTCACTTTACTATGCCAAACGCCTTTTTTGTTCTCTGTGCCATAGCGTCTCTCATACAGGCTTATTTTTGTTTGCTCGCGCTGTAAAAGCTCCTTCGTCTTTTGTCCATTTTTGTAATACTCAATTTTTGCCAGCGGATTTCGTACTCCGAAGCTGCCTATCGACCCAGAGCAAAATTCATATTCCTTATTATGCCAGTTTATATCCTTGCTCAGTACATCCGCAGCATTTATGTACCCACACCTTGCCTTGCCATAGTAGATTCCGGACACCTCTACAATCTCGCCGCGCATATTTGCCAGAACATAGGTTTCTTTATGTGTCGTATCTTTTCCGTTTCCAATAGAGTATTGTTGTACACTGATATAATCTGCTCTGGAAACAATGCAAATTCGATTGCTAATGGGTTTTTCTTTCGTGTCAGACTTTTCATCTACTTTATCCATACTTGGCTGGTTCTTTAGTCTTACTCGCTCCCTTTCAGCTTCTATGATTTTCAAAACGCGATTCGGGTCACCCTGCAAAACAAAGTATTCCATCAGATTATCTGTTCTGCTGCTGTTTGTAAATGTACCCGTATAGAATGTAACCGCACTTTTGTCTATACTAATATCCTTCTTTACAAAATCGGCAACATCAATCATTACCACATGATGCCTTTTCACAGCAAACCCGTATACGATAACATCGTTGCCTTTTGTGTCCTTTAAGCAAATCTGTCTATCCTTTTTCTCGCTGTTTGGCCTTCTTACAATGCTATCTACTACTCGCTCCATCTTATCAGATGTAAGAAGGCAGACATTTTCTTTTTGCCTAACTGATTTTCTTTCAGCTTCATTTTTTTGAGTATCTGAACTATTATCGTTCTCCTTGCCTTCACTGTTTTGACTCACTTTTGAAGTCTTGCTCTTTGCATAGATAGTCTTCAATTTATTGACATGTTTTAGCGATATGGTATTTCCTGCTGAGGTTGTTGTAAGTTTCACATCTGCAAATGCAACGCTTAGGTTATCTTGGTAAATTACCAGTCTCTGTTCTCGAAATGCCTCCACATCCAAAATAAATGCCGACTTCGAGACAAGGTAGTAACTCTCTACATCAATAAGCTTGCCATCCTTTGTGCTCAGCTTATAGCGCACACCTTTTAGTAAATCTTCGTTCTTGTTTTCATAAATATAGAACCATTCCACTTTTAGGATATCATAGTGCTCAACTATAATAATTCTTGGATAGGTCCTTACTCGCTGCACTTGCGATTTGCGAAGTTCAGCTCGTCTTGCTCTTTCTTTTTGTATTGGAATCAAAAAATCATCTTCGGCTTTTGCTTTTTCTATATGCAGCTTTTTGCGTCCCTCTTTAGCCGTTATTTTTAATTTCCCGCTGAACACGATAAAGCTCTGCTCAAATGGAATATCTACCACTGGCAAAAAGTTGGCAATATCAATCAAAAACGAATCCTGCTCTTTGAGATATACACCCTTAATAAATCTTTCCTCGGCTTTTGCTTTGAATCCATGACACGCCTTTTCATAGTTTCCTGCACTGATAGCACTCATGTACACTGCAAAATCTTTGGTGGATAATAAACACACTGGCGCTTTCCAATATACCTTTTTCATCTCGTTTGCCGTCATCTTGTTTATCACCTCAGATTTTTTGGCAGTGTCATCTTCTGTATCTCTTTGAATATTACTTCCACACAGATTTTTCTCGCAGCAGTTCACTTACATCGTAGCTCGATGCATTATAGACGGTCAATCCCTTTTCCAAAGCATACTTGACGGTATAGGCAGTTCCGCCTGTGGGCTTATTACAGTAACAGATGCAATATCGCGAACCATCCACCAAATGCCGGTCACGCGCAAGATATGTGCCCTTGCTTGGCTCTTTTGACACATAGACAATCTTATCCATCTGCTTGTCAAGGAGTGCAGCTTTGGCCTGTTCTTCCTGCGACCACTTGGCGCGGTAGCCCTCAAACGGAAGCACCTCTATGATTTTCATACGCTTGTTGTCCTTACGGAGCTGGAGCAGATATTCAGTCATCATACGGTCAAAGCCCAACGCACCGCCCACTCCGTAGTAGATAACGCCTTGCTGGATAAGGGGCTGAATACGATGGTAGACTCTGGTTTTAATTTTAATTTCTTCGCCCACCGGAATATCTCTATGCCCTGTGAAGCAGCAGGTTTGCTCCGCGTATTTTCCCATCAGTCAGCCCTCCTCTATGGTTTTTATACCTTATATTATACAATAACTATAACGAAGTTATCGTGCCAAAATATTGTTCTCTTTTTTGGTGAATTTGTATACCGCTCGATTCGAACATGACATTATTGACGGCCCTACGCAATATGCTATAATAGAAGCAATCACGCATTTTACAAATAGAAAGGTGGTGTACAAAAATGGCTAAGACTGTTCGTCCCTATCACCTCACTCCCTCTGAGGAAACCATCATGCAGATTCTTTGGGAGAGCAAAGAACCTTTGACTCAGCAACAGATTGTTGATACTGCTGAGTCAAAGGGCATTCTGTGTTGGAAAGCTCGCTCTGTCTTCTCCTTACTGAACAGCCTCATTGGGAAGAAACTGATTGAGGAAGTTGGTATGGTTCGCGCCGGGAAGACTTACGCCCGCACATTCTCGTCTACAATTACTCGTCCGGAGTTTTATGCAAAGATGGTTCACGATTCCATGTCCGAGAAAGAGCTCGCCGAATTCAAACGAGCGCTGAAAGCCCTCATGAAAAATGCAGAAAGCGTGAAATAATCATGTTTGCTGTGTCGGCACATTTCTTTTGGCTTCCACAAACCACTTACCTACCTCATAATAGAGGTAGGTATTTTTTCTGCCTATCTGACAGGTGTACCGAACTCCGACACCCCCGCATTTACTGTACTTGCGAGGTGCGATGTCAGTGACATTTGTGATTTCGAACTCCTCCCCATCGTCCCAGATAACCCGCAATGGCATGAGTTCCCCATCCGGGCTAAAGTCGGCCACTACTTCGACATACTTCTTACATCGCTGTTCCATTTATCAAATGCTCCCTTGCAAGAACCCATGTGGGTGTATTGTATGGTCTCCCTTGGCATCACAGTGAGATAAAGCGCGGTCACAATACATCACGCCGCGCTGTACAGAATAATACCCGAATCGGTTGCGAACACCATCAATGGCCGATTCGAGTCTCTCCATTTCCTCCTGCTTTTCTGCACTGAAATTGAATGATATTTGAGACGGCTCAGTGTCAGGTCGTAGGTCGATAGCACGAACGCCCACCGAGCGGAGATGTTCGCTCCACCTGTAATTCTTTTTGTACAATTGGAATGCAGCCTCCGCTATATCCTTTTCCTGCATTGTCGGCTGGCTGAGCTTGCACTGTCGCTCAAAAGAGAAGAGCCTTGAATCGCGAAGACTGACCTCCACTCCCCTGCACCGGAAGTGGTTTTCCCGGAGTCTTGCCGCAACGCTCTCGGAAAGTAGATATAGCACTATCCAAACATCCCCATCTGTGAGCAGGTCTCTCGGCGTAGTCCAACTGTTGCCAATACTCTTGATAGGTGCAACGACATCTTTTTCTTCATACTTGGCGACCGGCGAGATGTCTAAGCCGTTCGCAAATTGCCATAGCATGCGCCCGATTTTGCCGAGCTTCTCTTGCAAAAACTTCGGATTGGTCAGAGCAAGGTCCCCTATTGTGTGGATAGCGTAGTTGTCCAGCTTAGCAGCGGTCTTACGGCCAACATAAAGCAGGTCCGAGGCAGGAAGTGGAAAGACAATTTTCTTGAAGTTATCCTTGTTGATGATGGTGATAGCGTCAGGCTTCTTGTAGTCTGACCCCAGCTTGGCGAGGATTTTGTTCCAAGAAACCCCTATTGAACAGGTGATACCAAGCTCGTCTTTGACGGTGTCGGAAATCTTCTTAGCTATCTCCTCACCGTTGCCGAAAAGCGGCTGGCTCGCCGTACAATCCAGCCATGCCTCATCGAGTCCAAACGGCTCTACTTGGTCCGTGAAACGCAGGAATATCTCTCTGGTATACCCGCTGAACCTTGTATACAGGTCATAGTGTGCCGGCACAAAGATAATATCCCGACAATGCTGCTGTGCTTCCCATAACGGCATACCCGTTTTAACTCCCATCCGTTTGGCCGGATAAGAAGCCGTCAGAATGATGCCGCTGCGCCTTTCGGGGTCTCCGCATACAGCAATCGGCTTCCCCTGTAATTCCGGGTGATAGGCCATCTCACAGGAGGCATAAAAGCAGTTCATATCGCAATGGAGTATCGTCCGCTCCTGTGCCATAGTCTTCCTCTCCCGTCGCTCGTTTTACGCGATTTTGTTGTATGATTTTGCTTTTTGGTTGTTTTTATTATATCATTTACAACCGACGGTTGCAATATAGATTGAAAATTTCTCCGGTTGTAGTCCGGTTTACGCTACTACAACTGCGAAATTATTGACAAAAGTAAAAGAGGCGTTCTCAATGACGCCTCTCCGTGCTATAATAGGAAGAAAACAGGAAGTGATAATATGCAAAATATTGAGGAACGCGCAGCAGCTGCGTATGAGCTGAAAGCAACCGGCAAGTGCAACTGCTCGCAGTCGGTTGTCAAAGTATTTCAGGACAAGCTGCCTGTCGGTGAGGATACCCTCATGAAGCTGACAGCGGGGTATGCTGCCGGTATGGGCTGCATGGAGAGCACCTGCGGCGCTCTTATCGGCGCTGTGATGGTAGCGGGTATACTGACTGATGGCAAAGCAACGCCTCGGATTTCCAAAGAACTCCTGCAGAAGTTTGAGGCCAAATGCGGTGCTACTATCTGTAAGGACCTGAAGGGTATCGAAACTGGCAAACCGCTCTGCCCCTGTCCTGAGTGTGTACGCAATGCGGTGCTTGCACTCGGCGAGGTTTTTCCGGACTAAAACAGACAGCAATTTTGAGAGTATTGGAGGGTATGAGGCATGACCATCGCAGAAATTTTAGAGAAGATGATTTGCTTCTTGAACGGCAGTATCCACGACATCGACCACCTGATTCGTGTCTGGACATTCGCCAAGACCATCGGCGAACTCGAACATATCGATGCTGAGACACAGTACATACTGGAAGTCGCCGCCATCACGCATGATATTGCCTGCCCTCTCTGCCTGAAAAAATACGGCAATGCTGACGGCAAGCATCAGGAACTCGAAGGCGGGCCCTTGGTTCGGGAATTTCTGCATGACACTGGCCTGACCCCGGCGCAGGTGGACCGTGTTGCGTATCTGGTCAGCCATCACCATACTCTGACAGACATTGACGGCATCGACTACCAAATCCTCATCGAGGCAGATTACATCGTAAATGCCGCCGAGAGCGAGTACAGCAAAGAAAATATCAAGGGATTCATCAACAAAGTCATGCAGACAAACAGCGGCTCGATGCTGGCGCGGCAAATTTTCTGCGTTTAATGAGCAAAAATCAGAGCAAAAAGGAGCGTTAAAACTATGGCGAAGAAGGTTCTTGTAGTTTCCACCAGCCTGCGCGGAAACAGCAACTCGGATATTTTGGCAAAGGAATGCGAGCGCGGCGCGAATGATGCGGGGCATGAGGTTGAGTTCGTGTCCCTGCGCGGCAAAGATATCCGGTTCTGCATCGGCTGCATGTCGTGCCAGAAAACCGGTCATTGCGTCTTGAAAGATGATGTCGCTGAAATCATGGCAAAGGTTAAGGAAGCTGAGGTTGTTATCTTTGCCACACCTATCTACTATTATGAGGTGTGCGGACAGATGAAGACGCTGCTCGACCGCCTGAATCCTCTGTACGAGTCCGACTATAAATTCCGCGACATTTATATGCTTGCCACCGCCGCAGATGACGATGCGCATGCCATCGACAAAGCTTACAACGGTTTGCAGGGTTGGGTCGATTGCTTCGAGAAGGCCGAGCTCAAAGGCTATGTGTTCGGCAACGGTATTGCCGAGCCGGGTGATGCAAAGAATCATACTGAGACTTTGCTGGACGCCTACAATCTTGGCAAATCCTTGTGAGGTACAGCGACGGCTATGACGATTCGATACGCTGTTCCTGCTGATGTCCTGGCACTTTCTGCCGTTGAGGCCGAGTGTTTCCCACCCGCTGAGGCTGCTACTGCCGCCGAGTTTGCTGAGAGAGTAGCTCATTACGGCAATCATTTCTGGCTGATGTATGATGGTGACAAGCTCATCTCCTTCGTGGATGGGTTTGTGACCGATGACGCGGACTTGACCGATGAGATGTACGAGAACGCCGCCATGCACAACGAGAACGGTGCGTGGCAGATGATTTTCGGTGTCAATACGCTGCCTGCATATCGCCAGCATGGGTATGCCGGTGAGCTGATACGACAAGCAATCTTCGATGCCAAACGGCAGGGTCGTAAGGGTCTTGTTCTGACCTGTAAGGATAAGCTCGTTCACTACTATGCTAAGTTCGGATTTAGGGATGAAGGCATCACCAACAAATCCACCCACGGAAATGTGGCTTGGCATCAAATGCGACTCACATTCTAATACTATACAAAGAAAAATCCCCCAGAGTGGCTAGCTCTGGGGGATGCATTGTTTTGTGCCAGAAATGGAATACAAATTCAATCTCTATCTGTAGTATAGGCTTCTGGCGGATAGATGTCAATAGTATTGCTATTAGCCAAGTCTATTATGCCGTTGTCCCCTCTCCATCAGCTCGGCATTGTTGGCGGGTCCAACTTTGCCGGTGTTGCAAGTCCAATGATAGTCTTTATCTTTCCATCGAAAGTCGGCTCTCCGTCTTTTTTATAGTAGACCTTCTCAACGACCGTTGCAATCTTTGGCTCGTTGCCTTTTCCAACAGGGACTATCACATCATCGCCCGCTACGATAGAATCATCGTCAGTCCGATAGCTGTACAGCCGCTCGTTGTAATCAAATTTGACTTTCAAGTGGATTACATCGTCCTCACACCGCATCCGCTTGCCATAGAATTTGCTGTCCAAAATATCCGCAAAGCCATAGAAGGTGAGGAAGTTGAAGAGGTCTTCTGCGAACTCGTCCCAATCGTCCGGCAAACCTTTCTTGTCGAATGTGCCTTGCAGCTCCAACGGCTCTTTATTCTGGTAGGTAACAGTAATCTGATACTCGCTGGTGTCGCGGTCATCCATTATGACATTGGGAGGATTTCCTTCGGTCTTTGCGAAAAGTTCGTCCTCATCGAATCCATCAAGGAAATCACTGACACCATCCTGAATCTCATACTTGGATGTAATTTTCACTCCATCTGCAACCTGTCGTATCAGCGTGATGGTTTCGGAATCGCGGTCTATTATCAATTGCTCGCTGGTTTTCCATGTGACACATTCAAGCTCACATTCGAGACCCGGTGGCGGGTCAAGCTTAATGGTATGCGTATAATGGACGCAAATGCTCTCGATGGCATCCACACCGTCCGGGGTAAATATCCAGAGGTCCGGCTCATTCAGGATGTCGCGCAGCAGCTTAGACACACTCTGACCATTGTACAGGAAATCGCAGCCGAACGAGCAGTTGTACTTATACAGCTCACCTTCTTCGTTAGTCAGCGTCAGCTTCCAATCACCGATATCGGTATATTGTTCCTGCTCACGGAAGTTTTTGAATACCTCCTCCAGCACTGTAAAGGCATCCTTTATCTGACTACCGCTGCCATGGCTTGTTCCCTCTCTCGCACAGATGAAATCGCCATCACCATAGTTCAGGTGCTCAAAGTGAATCGTCCTAATCTGTGCATCGATTGAGAGAAGCTGTTCGACCTCTTCATCTGGCTCAGGCCGAGGACCATAGCCCATGCAGCTAGAACGAAGCTGCATCTTTATGAGTTTGCCACTGAACGGTTCATTATTGTTGGTCTTGCTTTTCATGGAGCACCTCCGTTAAATCAGAAATGCTGCAGCTGCACAACTACTTATTTCTTCTTTTTTCCGATTTCCTTAAATTTATCTGTGCAGTCAATACAGTTATTGAAGCCTTCCAGCTTGATTTTCACATGGAGACTATCTTCGACAAAGGCTTTGCGCAAGGGTTTTTCTGCCATTGAGCCATCGTATTCTGGCTTAAAATTTCCATCATCATCGCCTTCACCGATTCTTCTCTCAAAGTAGTCCTGCAACCACATTCCAATATGTTCGAGTGCATCGCAATTTGCTTCTGTTTTGAGTAAATTCTCGTTCGGAAATGCAGTGGCACAAACAATCGGCATTTCGTTTTCAGCATAGCCAAAATTATACTTTACACCGCATTTCCCAAGAAAACCATCCTTTATAAATTCAGTAAAGCACTCATATTTCTCTTCAGGATGCGCAGTAACTGAAACGAGCTCGACCTCGCTCATATTCGTTTTCCAAACAATAAAATTAAAGAACTCTATCCATGCGTCAAAATTGGTATTGATATATTGTTTTATGGTATTGCAAATACTAGCCATGCAGGACTTTTTTCTGCTCACCCAACGGTTTGTCGTATCGCTGTCTTTATTTTCGATAACGCACACCTCAATATGCCTTCTGTCATCAAAGTCAGCCTTTTGCACAATATGAACCCCATTAGCAAAGACTTCAATTTGGAGTTCTGTTTCATTTGTCATCCGGAAAGAAAATTCGTATTTTAATCTTCCCAGTGCAACTGTTCCATCCACTTTGAAATAATCATCACTGGTGTCAAACCCATGAAATTTGCTAATTCTGGTTGCAATATCTGAGTTGCTCTGTTTCTCATTCGCATTTTCAAATCCGCTGGTGTCGATACTGCATCTCAATTTCCTTTTTAATAACTCACGCCTTTCTTCGTTTTCGTATACCGAGCCATCGTACTTAGGAAGTATCCGTCCGTACTCATCCCATTCGTCAACACGCGTATAAAGTATCTGTTCCAGCCAGTCATAAATATCATCGAGAAATTCCTTGTCTGTACAATGCTCATAAAAATCATTTACTACGGTCATGCCCACTTCAGCAATATCAGGCAAGTCTTCATCATAATAGCCCATGTAAAATAACAAGGTAATAGCGTCAAAATAACAGCCGGTAGAAATCTTAATCCAACATTTGAACTTTTCATCTGGATACGCACGGCAATAATCTACATAAAAATCATAGTTTTCTATATGCTTTGCAACAAAATCGAAAAAGTCCGCTCTTGCACATGTGTCACTTTTAGTCCTCTTGTTGGCCGCTTCCCTAACGCGTGTCATGACAGCTTTTCTATGCTTATGAAACTTCTCTCCATCGGGTGTGTCTTTTCCTTTGATAAACACCCAATTTCCATACGCTTCCTCTTCCGCGTCAAACTGGAGTTTTGCATCAACAAGGTCATTTTTGCAATACAATGTCATATTGCTTAAGTTCTCGGCATCCAAAGTAAAGTTGAAGATTACATCGTCAATCCAAAGGTTTCCTTCCACGACATAATGAACACCATCATTTTTTTCACACCTGTTAGAGGTAGATGCATTGGCTTTGATTTTGCTCACGATTCCTCATCCTTTCCGCTTTCTATTTGCTCTGGTTACTACCCGCCGCCCAAAGAATGAAATCAATCTTCTTTGTAGCACTGATATAACGATGCTCTGGAAGTGCTCTGTCGAAGGCTCGCGCCCATTTCTTTGCCAATGGAAGTCTTTTGAATTCTTCATACCAGTTGTTGATGCTGCTATAGCAGTCAAAGACATCATCGAGCTGATACTTTCCGCCTTTCTTTCGCGGTTTCAGCCCCAACACTTCAAGAACATGCGAATCCCAGATAGGTTCGTTCGGAGCCGTTGTTGCTATCATCTTGCTTACGAAAGACGGCTCGATGTTTCCCGTTCTTGCGTAAAGACTTTCAAGCGTTCTGTCAAAGCGAGACTGAGGATTCTGCTTCACTTTCTCGAATAACTCGTAGAAAGTCTTTCTCCATCCATCGTCTCTCCGTACACGATAGAAAGCATTGAACACCCGCTGGAAGTCCTCATCTTGCGAGACATCTACCTTCAAAACTTGTTCCATTATGTATGCGTAACGCTCAATGTCCCTTTCACGCTGCTTTAATACTTCTACTACTGCTTTTAGGTCCACATCAGGCACGAAAGTGACTGGATTTCCGGCAAAAGGTGCAGGTTTTTGCTTCCACGCGACAATCATGTAGGTCGGCCAAAAATCGGTATGTAGCGCGTCACTCCACCATTTGCCATCTTCGTAGAAAGCCATCGTGGTTCTTCTCGGTTTAATTCGCGTCACGAGGTAAGCCCCTGCTTTTTTCGGCTTGCCCTCCCATACGGGAGTCCAGCCGTCGTTATCCACGATTGCGCTCTTTTTCTTATTTTCTGCCATACTGGTACCCTTTCAGCAACTCAAGAGTGCGCTTACTTTTGTTTCTATTATCTATCATTATGTCGAATTTTTCAACAAAAAATACCGTCCACTCGAAAAAAGTGAACGGCATATGACAGTATGTAGTTACTGATTGTTTTGCCCATCATCACTGTTCTGATGATTCTGCTCATCATTGGGCTTGTTCGGCGCGGCGGGCTGCTGATAAATCGGGCCATGATGCAGCGGATATTGCTGTTGCTGTGCTTGGGTATCCGGCTGACCATACTTCACATTAGGCTGATGGTCCTGCGGAGGCTGCTCATATGTAGTCTGCTGCGAAGGATGACTTGCCTTGTAGTTATAATACTTGTTTCTGAGTTCGCCATAAGAGTACCCATCAAGCGGAACACCATAATACTCATAGCTGCCGAAGCCAAGAATCATGCAGAAAATTGGGTTCAGCAGAACGAGACCAACGGTGAACCCAATTCCTTGGCCGAACGCAACCGCCTGTTTATACTTCGTGATGATGCCGATGATAGCTCCGAGAAGCACAAGAATCGAACCGATGATAGGAATGCCTCCAAGCAAACCAAGCACCAGCGGCACAAGGAACAACCAACCGTTACCCCAGTAGATTTTGTACTCAATGTAGCTGTTGTAGAACGGCACGATAGAGGCCCATCCCGGCTGCCCTGCCTTACCGAAAATCTTCCAGCCTGCAACGACTTTAAGAACTATCCAAACTACCGCAAGAATCCAGAATGTTCCGATGAAGCCGAGTATCAGCCCTGTCAAACCATAATCGTAATAGCCCATGCTTTTCACACTCCTTACTACCTGTACAATACCGCAGAAGTTCTGCTTCTATTGCCTACTGTCATTATACAATAATCATTCGTACAAAACAACTATATTACGCATTTTCTTTTTCTGTTGCTCGTTTTATTCTGTCTACCGTTTACCAATATGAGGGCGAAGCTGTTTTTTCTCATATACTTATGCCTTGTCTTATACTGGCATCACATCTGGCAACAGTTTCCGTATGATTGGCTTTGCTTTCTTAATATCATCCGGAATCGTCACTTTCATACTGGTCCGCACCTCGACCACCTTGCCGACAGCCGGTTTTCTTTTGGTCGGGGCCGGTACAACGACAATGTCACCCAGACACACATCGTCATCGCACCGATAATACCGGACCCCGACAACGCCGAGAATCTCAACGCCGCAGAATACGACTTCGTCCTCTCTTGCCGTGACTCGGTCGAAGGTTCTCGCATTAAACATCTCGCCGAGACTCTCCGTGTCAAAGAACGCAGCCACGCGACTGATGAAGTCCGCCCAGTTGTCCGGAAGCCCTTCCTTGTCGAAAGAACCTGAATAGGATGCCGATTTCTTGTCGGAGTACAAGACTGTGATTTGGTAGGTTCTGCTGATATCTTCCTCTGCGACAGGCTTCGGGCTCACCTCGCCCGGCTCAAATAGAGGCTGCTCCTCATACCAAGCAAGCAAGTTCTTAACCGCTTCCGGCATCTCAAACGACAGAGATACACGCTTATAGTTCCCCACCCTGCGATTGTACACGATTTCATGGGTCCTGTTGCTGATGATGAGCCGCTCGGTGGTATCTTCCATCGGCTGATGATTCTTCTCCGCGACCTTCTCGGTGGCATCCTCTGCCACCGTCTGCCGGAAACTGATGTCGATGCTCGACACATGGCTTTTCTCGTCGATGCGCATAGCGAAGCCGTTGAGTTCTTCGAGCGTTGTCCTTTCCCGGAGAATCTCGGTTAAGGTCTTGCCCTCATACATATAATCCTGCCCGTTCGAACCGTGATAGAAAAACACTTCGTCCTCGTCGGTCAGCAGACGAACTTTCCAGAATCCGGAATAGCCCGGAATTTTTTCTTTCTTGTATTCGGAAAATACGGTGGTAAACGCATTGAAAATATATGCGGCATCATCAACCGGTATCTGAACCTTGCATTTTTCCCGCCCATCTATTCTGGTTGCACTGAGTTTTACGATGCCATCTGGCGTGATTTCGAGCAGCTCTTCCTCGTTTTGTAACTGGCTGGCAACATTGCTGAACCCATAGCTCCTCATTCGGATTTTGACGAGCTTGCCCTTGAACGGAAGCTGTTCGTGTGTAATGTATCTACCCATTTGTTTTGTCCTTCGTTTCTAAAATGGTCACTTTCCGTTGTCTGCCGCCACTACCTGTTCCGCACCCTTTGTCGCCGAGGCACTGGTGAAATACCGAAGCGGGATATTTTTGCTACGGACGATGTCGATGATTTTATAAAATGCCTTATGCGACATATAATTCGTTTGAAGCCAGACAACCTCCGCTCCCTTGACCTGTTCGCTGCTTGGCTGGCCCTCAATGAACCGCACATCCGGCAGTAATGGTTTGATTGCCTTTAACCAAGTAGGATGACCACCAAAGACTATGTGCTTTTTCGTTGTATGGTATGGGAATACGGTTTTTGTTTTTACCTCTTCCTTATCGGAATCGGCATCGTTGGTCAGTGCAAAGACCAGCTCGCGGAGGTCGTTTAGCTCCTGCTTTTCTGCCGCTTGTGTCTTTGCTTGCTTCTCAGATTTAGCACCCACATCGGTCAGTGCTTTCTGTACCTGATACAGTTCTTGCTTTTGCCTTTCGGTCTCGGCCTTGAGCTTTTCAATCTGCCGCTCGTAAGCCTTGCACTGCTCTTTTAGGACCTCGGCATCATCTGCCGGGAAATCAATGCGTTCTTCGAGATTTGAGAGTAGTGAAATGTATGCGCCATATATAGCTTTGCCTTCGGTTGATGTCACGCCGGATTTATCAAGAGCATCAGCAAACACATCAGCGTTTCTGGTGTTTCGCGGGACAAGCGCTCCGTTCGTGAACGCATAGATAGCCTTGGCCGGAGTATGCCGGAGCATATCCCGTTCCTTGCTGTCTGACGGCAGTTGGAGGGACAGTTCATTCCAGCTAATCGGTATCATACGACTATCCTTAGTCTTGTAGTCGTCATAAATGTTCAGGCGTGGCAGGTTCTCTATAATATCTCTGGTTCTGTTGCTACTCTCATCGACATATTCTTTCACAGCGCCACCGCTCCATGGTAACTGCGCGGCAGCATAGGAGAGCAAGACGCTCGTTGGGTAATAAACCCACGGCAGATAGTCACCCTCGTCAATTAGGTAAAAAAACGCAAAACAAACTTCATACGGGTCCGCCACAGAAAACTTAGCGGCGCGGCGGGCGACAAGTTTTGGGTAGTACTTAGCCCATGTTTCTTCAGTCCAGTAGGAGCAGGTGATGCTGTCATTTGCGAACTGGTCCATCTCGTCGTAGAGGGCATCATCCTTTTCATTTACTTCGTCAATTTTGTCGAGAATCACTCGCGCCTGTTCTTGCACCGAGGCAAACTGAATGCCCAAATCCATGTCAGAGCTAATGCTCGGCACATCACTCACGACTTTTGGTACAGGTTTTCCGTCAAAGTATGCCGATGCTTTCTTTGTGAGGGCATTTACCTTGTTTGTTACCGCCTGAAGTTCATCGTTCAGCCGCTTCAATTCCGTAGCATAAGCCGTTTCTTTCTTTATCCAGCGGGACCTACAAGCAAAGTATCGGTCCGTTGCACCCTTGGACTGCATCGCGAACATGTTTACAGCATTATCCACCAAGTCTTCAGGGAGTAATTTCAGAACATCCTCGTAGGTTCTGCGTGAAGGAACATCCTGATGCTGCTTACCGGCTATTGTATAACAGTCAGTAACCGGATTGTCGGCAGGCAATTTTTTGGGATTTATTAGCCCCGTACAATCATCATTGCGATGCAGGATTGTGTAAACCATGCTCCTGATGACATCTTCGCTGTAACAAGGAGATATGCACTGCGGAATTTTTACCGAATCGAGCTTTTCCCTCCCACGAGGCAGAATTTTCAGAGCCTCGTCCATCTTATGGTTGGCTCGGATTCCATCCAATAGCCAGAGGGATGCGGCGAGCGAGTAGTTGAATTGCTCTTCCCCAACATTATAGGGCGGGCGCATAATCAAGTTTATGGCTATCCAGTCCGCGGCAAAGTTGTAGGCTTCCGTTTCCTTGATATGGGACCGCGCTATACTTTCTGCTAACGGTCTCGACTTTTCCAAGGCATCGATGCGGCGGTCGATGCTCTTCTTGTCGAGGTCAAAGGATGCCACTATCTCTTCGAGATTGCCGTTCTGCGCACCATCAAAGCATTTTAAGCTGTGCTGGAATGCTCTCCTGCACTTTTCCCGAAATGTCGCCGGTGCGTTTTTCTTCTTGACTTTTGCTTTCGACTTCATGGCGTATCCCTCATGCAAATTTTAATTATTGCTATTATAGCATAATCATTCCAAACTTCCCATAAATTCGCATAAAAAAGGAGGTCACCGTTGCTGGCAACCTCTGTTTCCTCATGCTGCTTGCATAGTTTGTTCGCTGTTTTGCATCCGCACAAATGCCATCATCGCATCATCGACAATGTTAATTCCAAGCATTCCTCGGTAGTCAGGAAAATCCACTGAATTATCTCCGACAAGGATTGCTCCAATGAGGCGACCGTCATCAAAACTCATCATATATCCTATGCTACCATCATCGTAACTCTCACTATACTTCCAGTGGAATGGCACTTGTTGGGGTCCATACTGCATTACGCCGGTGTGGTCATCCTTCACCGTGACTTGCGCCAAATAGCTCGTGTCGAGATATTGTTCTGGAACATCTCCACTGCCAACGATAGAACTTATCTGCCAGTCGCCAACAATGTTCGCATCATATGGGCTGGAAGCTCCCCCACCATCAGCTTTTACTTTGCTGAAAAGAAATGCAGCGAGCACCAAAGCGATAGCCAATATTCCGAACACGGCCTTCTTCCATGTGGGCATTTGCTTTAACATATGCATCCGCCTACCTTATTATATATACACATATGATAGCATTTGCTAAGCACCCGGTCAATTTGCAGAGTGCCAAAAATGGACGCACATCTTCGTATCTTCTCACAATTGACAAAAAAGGAGCTGCCCGCTAAGGCAGCTCCTCTCCGTATCAACTATTTACGCTGGATTTTGCATCCGGGGCCGCTTTCTCAAGTTCCTCTGCGACAAACAGAAAACCCTGACGAGCTGTCTCACATGCACTGCGAGCAACGAACTTGTTAAATCCCTGTTTCAGGCAGAGCTCCTCATACTGGCGCAGGTCCGCCGAAGACGGCTCTGCTGCTGTTCTGAGTTGCTTAATGACAGCCTGAAAGTCCTCATTAAGCTCATCCAAGTTGCGGAAGTAAGCTCTCAAGGACACCGGCTCGATGTTGCTACCATTTTCGAGCACTTGCGGCGTTACACTGACACGAAGAACCAACTGATTGTCTTCAACAACATACCCGCAAAGAAGCCAGAATCCGTATTCCGGACCTGCCCCTTCCGGACGGTCTTTGAAAACGCCAGTGGCCTCATGCTCAATGTTCTGCAAGGCTTCATAAATAGAATAAGAATACATAACGATTACTCCTTTTAATTAAAAATGAATGATTTTGATTTTCCCATCAATCAATGGGCGAATCAGAAACTCGACAAAACCAATAATGCTCCGCCTTTTGAGCAGTGCTAAGTCATTTTCAATTATCAGATGTAGCCAACAATATTCTTATATACGGCACTTTTATTATATCACATCGAAAATCCAATTTTCAACCTCATCCAACAAAAAAGAGCCGCCTTCGGGCGGCTCTCTTCTCGCATCACACTGTACGCTTTTTGTTCTTCTCTACATTGGTCACATAACGGGCAATCATCTTTGCTACCTTACGATATGCGTTGGAGACTGCCTCTCCTGCAAGCATTGCGTCAATGGTATCACAGCCATTATTGACAAGCGACTTCATCCACGCACGCAAATTTGCATCATAGAGCTCAGCATCATGCTCAAGGATATCAGAAAGCGGAATCAAAATAGTTGTTACACTACTCAAATCACCTTCTGGACGAATACCAGACCAATACTCGATAACAGCACCGGGCAGGTTGTATTCCATCAATACTCTAGGCTTCACAACCAAACAGAGATACCCATTATCGTCCACCCGACTTTCGAGTGTATACTCTAACTCAGGGGCGATTATAGCACTACTGCCTAATTGACTATAATTATGCGAACGGCAGAGACCAGACAGGGCTTTAAAAGCTGCATTAAAAACGACATCAGAATTCATAGTGACTACTCCTTAATTTTATAGCTGTTATTTTGATTTTGATTTCACCCTTTTCAGGGGCGAATCAAGAAGCTTCGCAAAACCAAGGATGCACCGCTTTGCAGCAGCGCCAGCCATAATTAAAGATGTTCTCAAAATTCTGTTGTGATGCGATACTTTGATTATACCATTTCTTTTTACTCTTCGCAATATAACTTCACTTGCTTCATAAAAAGAAAAGAGCCGCCCAAAGGCGACTCTTCCCGAAAATCATGTCAGCTCTTATACCGTATGAGTCACAATATCAAAGGTGTCCTTTCCGGTCACAGTGAGTGCAAACTCCATCGTCCAAGCCCAAAGCTCGATGATGCCGCTTACAATCTCATCTTCGGAAAAACCGGCATCGTATTCAGGAGCGCCAAGCGCTTCCCAAACCAAGAACGAAAGCCCCTTATAATTGCCATCCTCCACCATGCGAACAAATTCGCTGCCTTCGAATGCAATCGTCTCATCGCAAACCGTATCAAGCTCGCCATCAGACAGAGAAATGGTAATAGTGCCACTTTTCTTACTGACGACTTCCTCAAACAGTCCGATAAGATAAGCCGCCTCGTCCTCGCCGACCACCTCGGAGAGCTGATTGATTTTCTCACCATATTTCTCGCAGTACAGAGCATAAGCGTCCATCTGAGTGTTCATAGTCATATCCATAATATATTTCTCCTTTATATTAAAAAACAGAATGTTGATTTTGATTTTACCCGGTGAAGGGTCGAATCAATGAAGCTTCGACAAAATCTGTATGCCCTGCGTTTTACCACAGCGCGTTCATTCTGCCTATAAAGGCACTATACTATGACGACCATGTACAAATATGGCTTAAAACAATATTAGCATAGAGACAGCAAACAGTCAATAAAAAAGAGCTGCCCGAAGGCAGCTCTCCCGAAAACTGTTGCTAATCAGTCTTCACTCTCGCCACAAGCCCAGAAATCAATATCATCTTGGCAGGGCTCAGCAAGGAAATGCAGAGCATCCCACTTCTGAATCAGGACCTCAATGATGACGGGGACGATTTCGTCCAAAGACGAATAATCCTCCTCATACTGGCTGGCATCATAGATGGGAATAAACAGAGAGGGATGCCCCTCACTGCAACTCCCCAGCGTGAACTCATCCACATTGTCCGCACGGGTCACAATCATGCGACCACAGTGGAAAACGATAGAAATCACACCTTCGTTGTCAAGCAAGCATTCTTCGATGAGGTCGATGAGCACAACCGTGTCGTCCATACCAAAGGTGTCGGCGGCTTTAGCAACAATCTTCTCGCCGTAAAAATCGCAATCGTCAGCGTAATCAGTGTTGATGATGAGGTTGGCGTTCTTGAACTTCTTGTTAGTCATAATAATTATCTCCTTATATTATAAAAATGTATCGATTTTGATTTTTCCGTCAATCAACGGACGAATCAAGAAGCTTCGACAAAACCAATAATGCTCCTCATTTCTGAAGTGCGAACCATTTTTAATTGTAAGGAATTATTATTGACAACAAATTTACAGCTTGATTTATATTAACATAGTGTCATTTGCTGTGCAATTAGCAGTTTCGACAGCATTTAGAACTCTACTTTGTGCAGAAAGACAATCACGCGGCGACTCACACAATGCCATAGGCGTTGTAAACTATCGTGCCTTTCTGCATAGCATCTTTTACCCTATTTGCAATTGCAGATTGACCATCTTCGGCATAAAAGGCAATGCAAAAGGCGGCGTTTTCGAGAGCTTTTTCCTGACAAACACTTTTATTGGCAGCATTGTCCGCATCACCACACACTTCAATCGTTGCGAACTTATCGATTGCCAGCACTCGCTTCTTTCGGTTCGGCGCGAACTTCATCTTGTCGCGCTCACAGGGTAGGTACTCCACCACCTTGATGCTCTTTGCTTCGCCGCTTTGTCTGCATTCTTTCAGAACATCAGCCACAAGCAAGTCAAATCCCGAATTCCCTGTAGAAGCATACTGACGGATACCGCTCTTGTAGAGCATCAGTATCAGGTTCTTGATAGCCGCTTTCATGTTCGTTGCGTCTTCAGGATACTTCATTTTATTGTTGTCCGGACCGATGATGGCACAAACAGATGGCGCATCACTGCTGCGTTGACTTTCTGCCCGCATCTGCTGCTCCTTCAATGCCTTCCGAACGATTTGAAGATTGAGGCTCATAAAGCTGTCATCAATGTCCGATGGATGTGCGCATAGATTTCTGAGCTGCGAGGCCATTCCAAGCAGACTGACATTATCATACGCCAGAAAATTTACATATCCTTTGTTACGACAGCACTCTGCAATTACACTGCCGACATCTTCGTCAGAAGAAGCCACTGCCGCTTTCAGACTCTGATGTATCTCTCCAAGTGTTAATCCTCGCACGGTTTCATCGTTTAGAATAGCACTCATCGTAGAAACAATCCGCTTTGTGTCGTTACTTTGCTCGGCATTTTCAAGAATTTCCTTGACTTTTTCACTATTCTCTTTTATGTAGGCAAACAAATCATTGACCAGCGTTCTATTTAGTTCATACTCCAACGAACGATAATACTCTATACCGATTGGGGCATAATCTGCCTTGCCGCTCTGCTGGCTGATTTTTTCGTATGCTGCGGCGGTCTGAAGATAGTCTTGACATTGAGCGGATAGTTTTTCCCAACCATCTCCATACCACTTTTCAGCTTCATTTCCTTCAATTGAACCCTTATGCCCTTTCACTGCCAGCTTAATAATGGAGTGAACCGCATCTTCCATATCCGGATTTTCTTGGTCCCCAGTTTCAACAGAACACCTTACTATTTCATTTAACAGGTTCGTATACTTGACAACTTTGTTCTTCATTCTATTTATTTCAGCTACAGATGATACCACATAGTTATCATAGTGAACCGAACCAACTCTTTTAGCCGTCTTCAGTATAGTATATTCGCAAGGCTTAATATTCTTTAGATAATCCACATGCTGATAGCGTATTGGATAGATGTCGTCTCTTTTCAGTTCAGAACAGTCAAAAGCTGACATCTCCTCACTGCGGCAACTGATTTCTTTGTTGCACAATGATATTTTATATAAAGATATCCAATTCAATCCTAATCGGTTTGCTATAGAAGCACACTCTGCATTTCTATCAAACGGGAATAACACTCTTGCATTCTTCTGCTTTTCATATAATGTATATATTAGACATTCATAAATTGAAGTCCAGTTGTTTTTATCATTCAAGATTGCTAATGTGTCATCCCGTAACTGTGCATGAGCATTTTCAAACCGAGCTATTTCCTCATCACTTTTCCCCGCTATGCGGTAGGAACTGAAACTCATTTTCTCTACAGCTTCTAAAACATCCCTCTGCCTTAATTCTCTGATTAGCAGTGTGTTAAACAGCCTTATAGCAATTGAACCCGGTCCTTTTAACCATTCCCTTTTATATAGTCCTGCATACTTTTGTCTTGTAAGTTCATCAGCATTCTTTTCAAGAAAGTCATCAACTATAGCATTAGGCGGTCTTTTTATACCATATATCGTCCAGTTTCTTCCATGCAATTTTGTTTCACAATTGCTGCACACATATAATGTATATGGAGTTATCCCAGTTGCAAAGCATCTTCCTATCGAAAGGTTATCTCCACATTCTCTCTTTTCTTCCATCGCAACACTAAATGACGGCATAGATAGAACTTTACTGTATGCAAAAGTCTGTTCAAGCAGCACTTGTACATTTAGTGCCTCGATGGCTTCATAACCCAACAATTTAATAACCTGCGGCACAGCAAAGCAGAATATGCCATTATCACCCAAGATTCGCCCTGCATTTTGAATGACTTTTTTTACCAATGTAACATAGTCATTATAATCATTCAAATCGCTGAAATATAGTCTACCAAAATCAGCATATTCCCTAGCATTTTCATTATACCATTTGTCATACTCTGGCGATATTTTCCTCTGTCTGGAAGACTCGCCTACTGTTCCACCCATTGTTGTTGGCATAAATAGTAATATGAAATCCTTAGACTTATCTTCACACGCTTCCATTACAGAAAGCATGTCCAGATTCTGATACAGAATGTTCTTATCCATAACTGTTATCCTTCGAATTCAATATTTACCGTACCATCGGCAGCAATTTTCAGACGCATAGTCTTTATGTACCGCTCGTAGAACTGTTTCTGCTCCGCTTTGGACATCTCAATTCTAGTCTGAAGCAGCGCCACATTTACCATTTCCTGCACATTGAAGCTCTCAAAATGCTTACTGACAAAGCGCTGGCATTCACTGAGCAACGCATCCACTTTCATCTTGTGGGACTGCCCACCCTGACAGAACTGGTCCAGATAGCAGAACGGGATATCGCTGTCAATCATCTTTTGAACGACCTCGCCGCTAACCTTGCTCTGCTCAACCATCACAAGGAACTTTGCCGTGCTGACCGAGCTAATGAGACCCCAGTAGTCTGAGTCCGAAGAGAAAAGCAAGAAGCTGTCCACCTTATTCATATAATGTTCTTTGCAACAGCCAGCAACGAGCATGACATCTACGAGGCTCTTGCCCGTCAAAACACGCTCCGTCATCTGATGCTCAATCGTGGCCTTGGTGTGTTTCTGTAACAGGTTCCAAGCCGAGGATGCGTTGACATCATTGTAAAGGATGATTTTCGCAATTTTGGCGAGCGTCTCCGGCTGCATACTTTGGAGCGCCGCACAGAGCTTCAGCGGGTCACAGTTTTCGCAGTCCACCAAGGCAACCGTCTGCTCACTGGCATCCACAAAGCTGTAGATGTTTCTCTGTGTCTGTTTACCCTCTCCCCTGACATTAGAATAGCCGGTGAAGACTTCTCCGTTCTGCTGATAAAGGCGGCTCAGAAATTTCTCATCGTTGTAGAGCAGGTTTCCCTCATCGTCTTTGCCCCAGCGCCAATAGATAAACATTCGGTAAGGATAGCGTTCGAGGTTTTCCATGTAGTACTCGAAAACCTCTTTGGACTTCTTTGTGCTGTTGCCACCGGGGATGATGAAGAGTTGCCTCACAAACTCCCAGTTAATCCAGATAGGAAACAGCGTCTTGCAAGCATCAATGTGCTGCTGTAAGAGGCTATTGATTTTAGGCAAGTACTCTTCCAGCTTCGGATTGGCCTTGATGATTTCGATGCCATCTTTGCGAAGTTGGGTGACCATCCCCTGCGTCTGCGGGATAGTATGCAGATTCTTCAGTTCCATCAGGATGAGCATTGAGAATCGCTTGAAGTTTCGCTCGATTTCAGTACGCAGACCACAGAGGTTACGGATGATGCGGGCATTCTTATTCTCGCTCAACTGTTCATATATATCCTGCGCAAGCCCTGTATACTGGCTCTCCCAGTGGGATTCCGATACACCGATAAGAAATGCCACCTTGGAGACAATTTCGTATTCCTCGCCTCGCCGCTCTCGGTACTTTTCACGCTTGGAGAGTTCTTCTACCTCTACAACTGCCGTTTGCTCCATACCTTTTCCCTTCTTTCATTGCACAATCCATTACACCATTAAAGACCAGTGAGGTCCACTTCATAGGTCAATCCTTCCGGAATCTGCGCCTGCTTAAAAAAGATTGCCATGTACCACGGCAGGTACAGGATACCGTTCTCTTCTTCGACATTGCCCTTGCAGAAAACAATTGCTTGTTTTGCTTTCCACTCGTCTACCTTCATTACCTTATTTAATGCAGCGTGCTTCTTGTAGTCATTACCGGATTTGATTTCAACGAGGTCAATTGCCGTGCCTTCCTGCAAGACGAAATCCAACTCACCGTATTTCTTGGTATCGAAGTAATGCAGCGAGAAGCCATTTGCTTTAAACATCTGCGACATAGCGTTTTCCAGAATACTGCCCATATTTACGCTCAAGTCACCTTGCAGAATGCTGAATTGGATGTTATCCATCGACAGAGCACAGAGCAGCCCCGTGTCTCCCATGAACAGCTTGAAGAGGCTGCGCTTTTCATTCAGCTTGAGAGCTGCTCTCGGCTCTTCTACATTATAGCAAGCATTTGCGACACCCGCGTCCGTAAGCCAGTTAAAACTATCCGCGTAACGATTCATACGCGCAGCCGCTGCCAAGTCCGTGACAGTAAATCTACGATTTTTCTCATTAAGCTGAGCTGGGATAGAGTCAAAGATGGCTCTGATTTTGGGTCGGTCGCTCTCGTTGGCATACTTTGTGATGTCTTGGCGATACAGTTCGATGATTTCATTCTGGGCTTTGATTACTCTCCCAATGTCGTGTGTTTCCACATAGGTCTGAACAACTTTTGGCATACCACCCACGATGATATAAGAGTAGAACAGCTTGCTCATCGTGGTATGGATGATATCCGATACCGGGATTCTATCCTGATATGCTCTACGCATCACATCAATCGTTGTCTGCTGCACACCGTTTGCAATGATGAACTCCTCAAAGTCCATCGGGTACATCGTAAAGGGGTCCTCAAAGCCGACCGGTAAAGATGGAACCACCTTATTTTTCACGCCGAGCAGCGAGCCGGTCTCGATATAATCGAAGCGTCCGTCTTCAACCAAGAATTTGATGGCGGCACGAGCATTGGGACATTCCTGAATTTCATCCAGCAGAATAAGTGTATCTCCCGGAATCAGAGGCTTTCGCGCCAGTGCTGAGAGGCCCTCGATAATCGTGTTCGCATCGAGGTTTCCATCAAAAACTTTCTGGACATTCGTGTTTCGTATGAAGTTGAACTCAACGAAGCATTTGTACTCATTTTTTCCAAACTCACGCACAACCGTTGTTTTACCAATCTGACGAGCGCCTTGGATGCAGAGCGCTGTTCTCTTTTTCTGCTTCTTCCATTCCAGCAGTTTATCGTAAGCCTTTCGATAAAGCATAGTCGGGTCCTCCGTTTACAGTGTATGTTAATATTTTACCACTTTAACGATGTTTTCTCAATAGAGAAATAACAAAATTCCAGCGTTTAAATTTGTGCATTGCGACATTTTTCCGGTTTTTAATGCAATCTCTGCAACAAAATTCCAATTTATAATTATGTAATCTGTAACATTTTTCTCTTTATATGAAAAACACCTTTCCTGTCGTTTTATGCCGATGAATAATAAAAAGCGAGGTTTCACACTCGTGGAACTCATCGTAGTGCTTGTCATTTTAGTTGTTCTGGCGGCTTTACTAATTTCCTCGCTAACCGGATATATCGATAAGGCAAGGAAAATTTGTCTTAACAAATGAAGATAACAAAGCCCCCCGTAGAGCGTTTGTACTCTACAGGGGGTGCTTTTTTGCGCTAAATAATTGATGTCTTAGCTTCGAACCATACTTCCATAAGCCCGCACACACAAATGCCTCACTACTGGTTATAATTATACCAGCAGTGAGGCGCATTATTTTAATCTTTAATCTTCTTCAACTATTTCATACTCTGGGTCTTCAAAAGCGTCCTCATCATAATCATAGTCACCCGGATTTGACATATGCAGTGTTTCCGCTCCCGTTTTTACGCAAGAGCATAGATAGAGTGCATACTCCTCAGCGGCCTCCTCTGTGTCAAAAACCTCTTCTTGCTCTTCACCATCCATAATAATCTTATACTTCATCCTTTTTCTCCCTTCAAAATTTATGCTGCTCCTTTTACATAGCCATCCACAATGGTCTGGTTAGGCAGCAACTCGATTCCTGCAGCTAATGCTTCTGCTGCCTTCTCTACTGAGTGGTGTCGTCCTTCTGGCAAAAGTCTAATATGGCTATTAACTTCAAAGCATTTCCCACAAGAAGTGTACTGCCGTGTAGCTCTTTCGACAGCAGGAACACTTTCATAGATTTCCTCTATGTCAGAATACGGCATCTGTGGAATTTTTGCTTTTGCACACTTTTTCTCAAGAGCAAATAAGAAGTCTTTAAGCGTCTTTTTATTCTTTATTCCAAGTACAAACATTGTACTTGCAACGACGCTGACGCCTCCAATGACAAGCTGCACTTTATGAGCTTCTAACCATGCAACGAACTCTTTTCTCTCCATTGGGCTACCTCCTTCATTTATTGTAAGTTTAGTATAGCAGACTTACAAGAACCCGGCGTTCGCGTTTTGAGAACAAAAACACCACACTGCCAAAAAGCAATGTGGTGAAATTATATTATTCAAACAGAGTTACAGCTTTTCAAGAAAGACCGTGCATATTTATTATCGCATCTTGCGAATGACAGCATCATTTGTATACCAATTGCCAAGTTCATCTCTACAGAATAACCCGTATCAATCATCCCAACGACATACCTAAGTGCTAAATAATAATCAGCCAAATCAGACCACTCTTCATCTGATTTCAGCGCTTTAATAAGCTCATTAAACAATTCATCAAAATCCGATATGAAACCAGCCTTTTTCTCTTTCACTTCGACAGGCTCATTGTGTTTTGTCCTCTTCATCTCCATGTAAGTCAATTTCTTGGATAGTAACTTGTTCTGCATAGCAAATGCCTGATTTATATCAATTATCTGTGACCACCAAATGAAGATGCTCCAGATGATATCTGCCACTACCTCTGGCTTTTCTATCTGTTTCAAGGCGGCCATAAACTCTTGAAAAACATCCACTATTATGCTGCCTCGAAGTGTATCACCTTTGGAAAATGCTGATAAAATGCGCTGGCAATATTCGATACCCTGCTTAAAGTGCTCGTCGCCCATGTATTCCTCATGTGTAAAAAGTGGCAGTATTGCCTCTTGTAGTGCGACAACTTTCTTGGGCGAATCAAGATTAAATGATATTTTCTCCAATCCTGTCAGGTCTGTATGAAGCAACTCATCTATAGTTTTTCCATAATGTTCTGCAATGGCTTTAAGGGTCTCCGGGTCTGGCTTCCTTACACCACTTTCATACCCTTTGATTGTGGATTTTGCAAAACCAATTGTATTTCCAAGCACATCAAGGGTTTCTCCGTGTATTATCCTAAGATGCTTTATATTTCTGCCCAACAAATTATCATCCATATAATTACCTTTCTTTGGTATTCATCTTTACCTACTTCTCCAGCATCTTTACATCACGAAGCAGAGAAAGGCAAAAAGACTTGTTTCGCCTTTTTCGTAGCGTTTCCCTTCCAATACTCTGCAAATTTTCCATTTTAGCCCATCGAACGCGATGGCAGGTTCCACGGTTCGATAACTTTTGTGTCTGTACCGCGACTCTCAATAGCTACCACCTGCACGATTTCGTCAAAATCAGCGCTTTCATGCTCCATGCAAAGCAGTGCAGCACTCCCCTTTCGGCTCGGCCAGCAGGTCACTTTATTCACATCGCGATAACTGTAGCCGTTGTCGTAGGGTACGACTTTATCGAGCTTGTCCATTTCTTCAAGAATCCAGCGAAGGTTCGGGAGGCAGGAGCCCATTCCGGCATCGTTCAGGATAATGCCAGCATCAGCATTTAGCGTAAAGTCTCGGTCTTCATCCGTCCGGCCAGCATCGCTGAATGCTTTATATAGGATGTCTTTGCCCTGCGGGTCGTTCTGCATGATTCGGAATAGTTTCACATATCTACGCTGGATTACCATAGTATGGCTCCTTTATTGTTTTGTGACCAGTTGCTGATATAGCTTCATCAACTCTGCAACACATGCACTTTCGCTCGTTCTGGCTTCTGTACCTTTCGTAAATCCATAGGCATCCATAACTGCGCGGTCATTATCTTGGTGGGCTTTAAGTAGTTCTGGGAACAGGTACATTTTATCTCCGTACATTTCGGCAAAGCTACAATCCGGATATAATGCACGAGCATCTAATATGGCTTGTGCTGTTTTTTCAATCCTCGCTCTTTGAGCTTCGGTCGGCTTAGGCCAAGGGAATGTATTGTATACTATTTCCTTGGAATACCGGTAATCACTTTTTAGTCTTCCACAAACAGCCCGCATCCATGCCATATGTGCATTTGATGTCAATACGCCAAAATGGTAAAGTGTTGCATTTGGTACAATCTGAACAGCATCCGAAGAAATTGTGTCTGCTGTTGCAAATCCAATCGGTACATATTTACGATTTTCTGATGATACTCTTGGTATGATGAGGAAGTCTGCTCCGTCCGGTTGTGTTATCTGTGCAAATAACTGTGGGACTTTTGCATACCCATTAGTTGTTTTAGCCTTCGATGCCAAACGAAATTGTCGAACAGCCTCGACTTTTTCCGATAGAATTTTGCTTCCTAGAATATCTTTTGGTGTAGCTTTCTTTAACCATAAACACCAGCGTTTTTTTCCATTTATAAATTCTTCCGCACCGATATACGGATAAAGCCATCTTTCTAAATCCGGCTCCTTCTTCAAAATTTCTTGGTATTCATCTTCTTTAATTACAAAATATCCACCGTCACGAGGTTGGTTGCCAAAATTCATTTTAGGCATACCACAGAGATTATCCTTAGCTGCGACCACATAAGTTTCTCCGCCCTCGACCAAATATGGACCGATTCCCGTGACTGCTTTTTTGTTCTTGCCGTCAATAAATAGCCATTTTTCACTTCTATTAAATGTTGCAAACCCAATAATTACGCAATGTACTGCTGCTTGCGAAGATGCTTCGCTACTCCACTTAAATGTTTGGTATGCAAAGTTAATATGAATATGATGGTTATTGTAAAGCTCATTCCATAAAATTGGAACCTGTGAGCCTTGACTTATTGAGTTTGTAGAAACAAAGCACACTTGGATTTGGGTATCGCGAATATACTGCGCCGCAAGTTTATACCAGCAGGTCACATAATCCAAATCCTGAACATCCTTGATGTTTCCAAAGATATCCTTAACCTCTTGCTTTTGAGTTCCACCTTGTTCCATAAGGCGTGCTCCAACAAAAGGAGGATTTCCCATGATATAGTTCAGCTTAGCCTTTGGAACAACATCAAACCAGTTTGTGCGCAACGCGTTCCCCTCTACAATAAACGCGTTAGTTTTTAATGGCAAAAATTCCAACGGAAGAGAAACAATTTTCTCGGTTTCTTGCATCATCTGACTTTCTGCAATCCAAAGTGCCGTTTTTGCTACTGTTACAGCAAAATCATTGATTTCAATACCATAGAATTGGCTGATAGAAACCTGAATGCCTACCGATTTGGCATCCATACCCTGCATTGCAGTTTGACCCAAGCTGGTCTTTCGTTCTTCTGAAAGAATATCATTTTCAAGCCGTCTTAGGCTTAGATATGTTTCTGTAAGGAAGTTACCGCTTCCGCAAGCCGGGTCCAAGAATACCAACGAAGACAGCTTATCATGGAAGTTCTGGATATAAGTAGGGCGATAGCGGCTCATTGGACGGGCTTTAATCTCGGCCCATTCCGCTTTTAAGTCATCCAGAAATAGTGGGTCAATTACCTTATGAATATTCTGAATGCTAGTATAGTGCATACCACCGCTGCGGCGTGTTTCCGGGTTCAAAGTGCTCTCAAACACAGCGCCAAAAATAGTGGGGCTAATTTCAGACCAGTTGAAGTTCTCACTTGCCTTCACCAAAAGCAAGTCGCGAATTTCATCAGTAAATGGCGGAATTTCAATGTTCTCGTCCGAGAACAAGCCTCCGTTTACATATGGAAACGCTGCTAATTCTGGGTTGTCATTTTTCAGGTAAGGGTCACGGTCTTGCAACTTAGTGTCTAGCACCCGGAATAGGTCAATCAGAGCCTTTCGCATAGCTCGCGTCTCAAAGGCCGAGAGATAGTCATGGAACATGCCATGATGACCGAAAATACCCGCATCCTCTGCATACAAGCAGAAAACGAGTCGGACACACAGTTTGTTGAGGCTCTTCAAAGAGTGTTCATCTTCCGGATTGGCATACTGCTTATAAAATGCATCGTACAACAGACCAACAATTTCGCCAGCAGCAATGGACACTTCCATCTCGCGTTTTAAGTGCTCATTCCCGGCTTCTACAAGGAATTGCAGACGATAGTAGTCCTTTTCCAAATCGGCCAGTTGGATTTTCTCAGGTTCACCGCTGGGACGCTCCATATCATAGATATAGAACTCCGCAAAGTTACAAGTTACCACCCAACGCGGATGCTGCGACAGTGGCAACTCTGTAATATAGCGTTTTGCCTGCTGGAACGGAGTCAACATCGTGCCGTCAGATTGTTTGATGGGTTTGTTTAAATCCTTACCGAGACCTTTTTGCTCAATGAGAACTTTTGTAGATGGAATCGCACCATCGATAAAACTGGTATGGTCAAGGTGGACCTGCTCTTCAAAAGTTATAAACTGCTCCGGCTGCTGTACACCGTATACATCACGCAGAAGAGAAAGCCAAAAAGATTGACTCTCACCTTTTTCGTAACCTTTGTCCTTCCAATACTCTGCAAATTTCTTTGCTGCCTGTTGCTGTTGCGCGGTGGTCATATTTTTCACCCCATAAAAGCAATATTTGCTATTATCATACCATAATTTACACACAACATCAATTTATATCTATCAGTAGATTGTTCCTTATTTAATTTGTTGACATTTTGATACTATACTGGCGATTAAAATATTTTCGTTTGAACCACTAGAATATTTAAAATGAGGGCAACGACCTTGATGGTCGCTGCCCTCTTCCCTTTAGTATGCTGCCCTGTTCAGGTTTTCTTCATAGTATGGATGTCCTTCGGCTTCCATCTGCATCCACGCTGGAGAGCCAAAGTACTCATCTTGGTCTGTTGCTTTCATCGGATAAATCGGCAGCATTTCGATGCCGTTTTCATCACAAAGTTCTCTAAGAACGGTCAGTTCGTGGTTCGTAAAGCAGTCGCCATCCATTTTTTCGTTCTGAACGAATCCATCTTGCGTAAGAGCTTTATCGAGACTGAACTGCCGATACATCCCTTTATCGAAGCCATCTCCCCACGGAATGAACAGAATATGCAGATGGAGTGCTCTTCCCTCTTCATTGCCGTGGATATACACGCCCATGATTTTGAACGAGGGATGGGTCCTGATAAATTTGATGGCATATTCTTTCAAGATTTTGCGCTCAACAGCATCTTCACCGTGCGGGGTTTCCTTAATCGTTCCGATTTGCACTGTCATAATCATTGTAAGAGACATTTTGCCGTTCATTCGCTGGCGCAGATAATCCTGCGCTGTACGAGGATTTTCTGGACGCCGCCATGTATATTCCCGTGCAGTGCAGCCAAAAGCCTGCTCGTAGACTTCTTCGAGCGGCATATCAATCGGCACTTCATCTCCGTATGGAATCACTCCGGTGGCAGCTTCCCTGATTTCGTTAATCTTGCTGGCATAAGCTGTAGTCCACTTCATATAAACAACTTTTCCATTCGGCTTCAAGCTCTTGCTGCTGATGCCCGCACTCGGCGCAAACACTTCTTGGTGCTTTTCGATGTACCCTTGGAATCCATACCCGATAACCAGCTGCGGCCACTCAACTTTCACTTTGTGCCTCTTAGCAACTGTTTCCAACGCTTTCCGTTCAGCATAGCTCCAGTCCAATTTCATCTCGGAGTCTGGAACATTCTTCTTTGCATCTGCGGCTTTCAGCGCACCCGTTAAAGAAAACTGGCGAGACATTCCTGCTGTATAGCCATCAGCCCAAGGAACATAGATGATGTGTAGATGAACCGGCTCACTTTTCTCATCACCGTGGATAAACGCACCAATCACTTCGAGCTGCTTGTTTCTTTCGATGAAATCCGCAAGATAACTCTTTAGAATTTCTCTTTCTACACACTGCCCTTTATGGCTTACATCACTGCTATTCCCTACGCATACTGTCCGGTCATAGGCGATATTCTTTGACTTTGCCTTTTCCTGACGCTCAAGGTACGCTGTGCCGGTCATGTTCTTGCCTTCGTATTTGGCATTATACGCCCTTGCAGCATCACCGAAGATTTCTTCGTAGGCCACCGTGATGGGCTTATCCATAATCATTTCATTGTTGCTCTTCAGAGCAGGGTCAACATCATACTGCTGCTTTGCATCCATGTCGGGAGCACGGCGAAGCTCTTTGAAATAGTCCTGCGTCAAGATGCCCTTGTCGCTGACATAGGCATACTCCTGCGTAATGTATTCGGCAGTTCCTTTACTATTACTCATACAATTATTCCTCCTAAAAAGGCTTCCAAAGTCGGGCGCTCTGGAAGCCATATTGTAATTTACTTATTACTTGCCAAGCAAACTTGCAAGAAAACTCACACCAGTCGGCTTCGCATCGGTCTGGATAAGACCCTCTGTATTGCTCTTCCCTGCAATTACCGGCACGGTAGTCTTGATTTCAACCTTGGTGTTCGGTGTTGCAGTGGGTTGAGCAGGTGTCTCTGCGGGTTTCAGAGTTTCTGTCGGCTTCTCGGTAGGTGCAGGTGTGGGAGCCTCTGTTCCCTTCTTCGTGCAGACAATCTCAATCGTTGTGGTCTCTTTACTTACCACTGTATTCTTTACGGTAACATCGTAGCCTTTCACGGTGGGCTGCTCAACTGTAAAGCTCGCGTTTTTTTCCACGCCGGGAATTGTCAGCTCCCAGCCTTTTTCTGCCTTAATCGGCTGCGGTTCATCGTAGATAGACTCTCCGTCTTTCTTGATATCGACTCTAATGCTGTCGGGGCGCTTGCCGTCGGCGTTGTCGGTATCTGCCCAAGTCACCTTTGCCACCAGCGTAGTGCGCTCCGGTGCGGGCTTGATGCTGTGGGTGGCTTTGACTTCCATAACACCATCCTTCACAGTGGCGTTCTCTATGGTCGTCACATACCCGGCAGGCGTTTCAACATCCGCAGAGTAATTACCGAGTTTCGGCATTTTGCTGGCTGTGAAGGTCCAGTCATTGGATTCTTTCACGATAACAGGCTCATCGAAGCAGTTGATTCCGTTTCGTTTAAGCATAACTTTCAGGTAGGTAGGCCGACGATGCGTGGCATCATCATTGTCGTTCCAGATATTGTCGAGTTTGATTTTGATGGTCTGCAGCGTACTGTCTTCCTTGAGTTCATGCGTAGCCGTAACCTTGATATTGCCATTCTCGTCAACACTGTCGAGCTTTACTTCTGTGGTGTAGCCTTCGGGTGTCGTTACTTCGATACTGTAATCGCCAACTACAGGGACATTTGTGAATTCAACGACCCAGCCCTCGTCAGCACAGGCTTCAACTTCTGCGTACTTCTTATTGTTACGCATCAGGCGAGTACGCAGCCTATTGGGGCGCATATTATAGAGGTCAGATTCGTCATTCCAGACATTGTTCAGCTTCACCGCGATGTTACGGCGTTCAATTTTGCTCTTATCGAGCGTGTGGGTGATGGTAAACTTCATGTTTCCATTTTCGTCTACGCTGGTTTTTGTAAGTTCAGAGACATAATTTTCTACACTGTCAATCTCCGAGACGGTGTATGTTTTATCGCTCTTCCCTTCCGTTACACTTGTCCAGTTATCATTGGTAGCTGTGACGGGTGTTGCACTATCTCCATCAAACACATTGACTTCAACGGTGTCGGGGCGCATCTGATAGTCGTTATCATCGTCATCCCAGATATGCTCAACCGTTACCGTGATGTTTTTGACAGGAATCGGAGTCGGTGTCGGAGGTACTGTGGGTTCCGGAGTCGGCTCTGGCGTAGGTGTCGGCGTTTCGGTTGGTTTGGGAGCTGTGCAGGTGCGTGTGACCGTTACATCCATGTTACCATCATCGTCGGCATCGCTCGTGACGATATCTGTATAGTTCTCGACCGCTACGGGTTTTACTGTATAGTCCTCATCGGGCAGGTCCGCAGCAACAGCTCGCCATGCATTTCCCTCATTCATTTCAAGGATGCGAACAGGGAACTCCTTGTCGTCATAGACCGTTGCGATAGATTTGTCGGGACGGTATTCGTTGTTGTAGCCATCATCCCAAACGGTCTGGACTGTAACATCCACCGCCTTGAGTTCAGGGGTTTCCGTAGGAGCCGGGGTCGGTGCAGGAGTTTCAGTTGGAACTGGCGTAGGTTCTTCCGTGGGTGCAGGAGTAGGCTTTTCAGTAGGAGCGGGAGTCTCAGTAGGCTTCGGCTCTTCTGTCGGCTTAGGTTCCTCAGTCGGTTTAGGAGTCGGTGCGGGTTTATCAGACTTAATAAAAGAACCGGAGTAACCCCACTTGTGACCCTCTGCCTGAGAGGTCAGACTCTTTGCAACAATACAGCCATTATAGTTGCCGCTATCAAGTTGAACATCTGCATTGGGAGCAATCACATGTCCGAAGAGAGATGTACTGCCGATATGCAACTTGGTGGCATTCTGGAATACCCAGAGGATGTTCGTGCCGCTATCAAGTTGAACATCTGCATTGGGAGCAATCACATGTCCGAAGAGAGATGTACTGCCGATATGCAACTTGGTGGCATTCTGGAATACCCAGAGGATGTTCGTGCCGCTATCGGAGTTCTCAGAAGCATGGAGGTCATTGCAGGTGATGCCCGGAATATTGATGTCCGTGCCATAGTCGATGACTACGATATCTTTTTGCCCGGAAGTGACCGACAGCGTCGGATAACCTGCCGAATTGAAGTCGATGGTGTAATAGTCACTGCCACCGTTGCCCTTAATCTGACCATATTCAACAGCTTTGAGTTCAATCCCATGCTGTATCAAAGCAGTCTCGCTAAAATTGCTCTGGACAGCGGCATTGATGGCATCAAAGGCCGCATCCATATCGAGGTAGTTATCGTTCAGACGGAACGGGCCATCCTTCATGCCACTGGTGTAGGTGATATCCTTACCCTTGTTTACGGAACCAAGGTACATAAAAACATCGTCATTATCGGGATGGTAGGCATCGCCGCCGTAGTTGGTGACTTCACCGGCGACATAAGAGCTAACCTTGTGCTTTGCACAAGTCTTACCAATCATATTGCCGGACAGGTTCAGGTTGCCGCCGATAGCAACCTCGCCAACGGTATGGATTGTGGTGACATCATTCTGGATGAAGAGATTGAAGTTATTGAGGATGTAATAAAGGTCATAGGACCCTCCATCCTCGGTGTAGGTTTTATTCGATGTTTCCGTCACCGTGCTGCTTGCGGCGTATGCCGTAACGGGGTTCACGCAGCCGAACACCATTGCAAGTGTTGTGAAGACTGCGAGTAGACGCTGTTTCCATTCTCCTTTGTTCATTTGTGCTTCTCCTTTGCGCGTATCAGCCGATGAAGAGCCTTGCCTCAGCCGGAGCTATTGTTCTAACCCACAAGGCTCTTCGTATACCACTTGTCCACAGCTTTCAGCCAGTCGCTCTGACCGTTGCCTGTCATCCACCACGGAGAGGTAGCTGTTTTGGATGACAACCCGCATAATGCGGGCAATATTTTTATTCTGCGTCTTCCAGCTTGTCTGCTTCTTTGTAAATTGAATCTTCGAGGTCTCGTGCCGAGCTGCTATATTCTACCGGGATTTTCTCGCCTTCATAGGAAACCGTGAGACTGCCATACCGGTCAATTTTTGCGTGGAAGGTAGGCTCGTTCGCGTTTACCGAGACATCACACTCGTATGTCCCATTCTCGCAAACCAGATTGTCAATATTCCACTCGATGAAACCATCAAATTCCCGCCAACAGTCATAGACATCCCAGCGCCCCGCAGGATAGGCACGACTTGCTTCCTGAACGGCGCATAATATAGCGCTTACGAATTCCCTACTATTTTCGCAGATTTCATTGACCGCCGGTGTCCTCTCTGCATCGTTCATTTCAAGCTCTTCTATCTGCTCGTTGAAGCAGGTTTGACGGCTTGTAATCGTTCCGAAGCAATCACCGCACTCGAACTCGACGATGCCGCCGCAATAATCGCCCGAATCACAGTCAGTGACTTTTGCGTAGACACTCACTGTCTCACCGAGCAGGTTCACCGTGCATCTTGCCCGTTCGAAAGATGCCGTATCCCCTGCTTCCAGAATCTTATTCATCGTTCCTTCAAGCAGGTCATCGACCTTGATATCCATTTTCTCCATTGTGAATTTCTCCTTTATTATTTATGGCTCTTGCCGTACTTGCTGTTTTAGACTTTGCTGTTTGCATCTCCGGTGTTCAGGTGAAACGCGAGGTACTCGACTGCCCCACTGAGTCCACCACTCAGGTGGTGCTTCTCTGCATAGGCGAAGATATTCGCTACAGCTTCGTCCGTGAGGTAGACACCGCGCAGCTTACGCTCCTCTTTCCTTTCTTCTTTTTTTGCATTTTTCATAAGAAAACTCCTCTCAATAGTCGTGCTGGTTCTTGTACCAGAGGTATCCAATCACGGCGGCGGAAATACATACGACCGTGCAAATCGCGATTGCAATAACCATTCCGATGTTGATACCCTTTGCGGGTTCTTCAACCTGCTCTGGAGCTAGCGTAGGCTCAACCGTGGGTTCTGGCGTAGCTTCGACTTCCTCGCTGCTATCCCCGTTGATTTGCTCTGCTTCCTGCACGATGGAGTTATTGTCTCTGCTCGGCGTGACCATCTTGGCTTCCGGATGGTTGCTGTCGTATACAGTCAGATGAAATCCTTCTGTGTCGTTCGTTGTAATCGTCTCTTGCTCGCTCTGGAGCACAAAGCGATTATCGCCTTCTGCCAGCACTCGCGTACCAACGACTTTATATCTACCTTGTGCGACATCAGATGCGTAGGCCGAGTAGTTGTTGCTGCCATACAGGTCCAGCTCCTTGACTGCACCGGTAAACAGGTTTTCCACATAGACGACCACTGTATCACCGAAAGTCTCTGGAACTGTCAGATAGCAACCAATCTGACCCGTTGCATTCGTATCGAACCCATCTTCGGTTTCGATTGTGCTTTCTGCTTCGTAGTAGCGCTTCTTGCCTGTAATCTGTTCATAGAAGCTCTCTCCGCTCACATCCAGATACACAACTTTGCAAGACCCCGGGGTCACATCGATTGTATACATATCATCGCTTCGTGCTTCCACCGGATAATCCATTGCCGGGTCATTCGTTACGAAATAAGAGCAGAAGTAGCTATGAGGTTCCAGCTCTACCGAATCCACAAAGCTATTCATACCATTGAGCTTTACTGCTGCCAGCGTTTCGTCTGCGGGACCGTATGCGATGGTTGCTCGTACCGTGCGGTTCAACGCGTCTTCCGGCATCGATGCAACGCAAAAGACGATGACACCGTTGTTCGGGTTTTCAGGCTCCACCGTAAGGTCAGAATCCATCATTTGGTTTGTCCAAGTTCCATCTGCCGGTGTTTGCTCGGTATCTGATGCAGGTGCTTCATCGATGTAGGTTTCATCCGAATCGACCTCATCTGCGTATGCCGTTGTTGCGAGCGGCGCTGCTACGGCAAGAACCATGAGCATTGCAACGATAACTGCCATCACTCTCGTGGTAATTTTCTTTTTCATGTCTGTTCTTCCCTTCTGCATTATGTCATCATTGTTATAGCGTTACTTGTTCTCTGCTTGAAATACAGCCCTTATGGGCTTAGATTCTACCTTTCTTTACAAGTCTATTATACCGCATTAGTAACCGTATGTCAATAGTATGGCAATAAAATATTTCAATGTTGTTATCAATATATTAACTACCGTCAAAAGAACTCGCTTTGTAAAAAAGAAGAAGGGTGTCGCGAATCACGACACCCTTTTGGTTTGTTTTGATGTTCAGTTAAAATCCAGTGTAGCGGTAATAGCGGCAATTGCTCATGCCCGCCTGTGCATTGGTCCAAGTATTGGTAAGACTGCCCTTTCCGCCGACACATTCGGCCCAGAGCAGCTTACCTCCAGATGTGCCGACCAGCATACGGACATGCCCCATGCCAACTCCACCGCCAGCAGTCATCACTTGAAGGTCACCCGGCTGCATCTCGCTCGCAGAAATCCGTACCAAGTCTCCTGCGCCTGCATAGTCGTAAGTATTGACGGCATCAAAGCTCAGCCCTGCCATCCAGTAGCAGTAGCGAACAAAGCCAGAACAGTCATAGCTACCCTTTACTTTGACATTGCCGGGACCACCAACAGGCTTAGAGCCGAGGCTGTAAGAGAATTGACCGGAAGATTTGATGGCCACCTCAATTACTTTCTGGCGAGCATCCGTGATGTTCCCGAAATCCATGTTCGCAATCAGGTCTTCATATTCTTCTTCGGTCATCTTGGAGCCAAAGGAGCGGCATTTGATGCCCTTGGTTACTCCGTAGAGTTCCTCCCAGTCCTGCGCATAGAGCATCTTTGCCCATGCTACATTACCGTCACTGTCTTCACCATTCTCATCATACCAATAGGTAAAGCCCTCATCCCCTGCCGGGAGCGTGACCGTTGCGGTGAATCGAGCGGCTGTACCTCCGGCGTAAGGCATCATCCACTGGTTCAGTTTTTGGACCGTTCGGGTGAGTTGCCCGCTGCTGATTTCTTTGGCGAGCGGTTCCAGCGTACCAGTTCCGCCCTTTACACCGTCCTCATCTTCAGGGACATCATCATTTTCCGGGTCATCCGGTTTCAGGCACGGTTCTTCGTAGCGGTCATAGCCTGTTAGATAGACCGTGCAGTTGAGGTCGTAGTGACCATGCAAGCTGTCGTTCAGTTCGCCCGGACACCACGGGATTGCCGTCGTCGAATCTCCATCGCCGCCGAAAGTCACCGTATAAGTGTCACGGCGTTCATTTTCGTCATCGAGGTGAGTGACAACAGTAAAAGACCCTGTCAACTCACCCGGCTCGTAGAACCAGTCATCAACATCTCCTTTATAGATGTTGAGCGAGGATGCGTCAAACACCAGATTACCATGTACAGACCCGGCATCAATCTCTGCACCGTCTGACACTATCGTATAATCATCCGGCAATTTCGTAAGTTCAGATTGTCTAGCTCCATCAGGGAGTTTGTTGGGGAAGTAGACATACACATCATGTGTGCCATCTTCTTCCACGGTTTTTTCAGTAATTGTATTGTTTGGACCGTGCTCAGAAGCCCATTTCCACTCGTGCCACCAGTCGTAATAGCCGCAATCACGGTTTCCTTCAGAGCAATGGTGGTTGGTGACATTGAGCCTGTAGTCTTTGATTTCGATTTTTTGACCATTATCGCGGTAGCCTAATACGCAGCCACCCTTAATCAGGCAAGAATACGGATGAGATTCTTTTGCGGTGACATCCAGCGCATAGCCTGAAAGGTCACGGCAAAAGGTGAAGAACGCCTTATCATCGGAGGAGAACATATTGACGATTTCATTGCTGCTCGGCCAATCCTGCTGATAGTAGACTGCCGCCAGACTGATGATTTCAGCCGTATTGTTACTAACGCCATCAGCATACTCCCATGTGACACCACTCAGCATATTATCGCTGGTTTTGCCATCGAGAGTAGTGTAGCCATAGGGATGCCCGAACGGGTCCGTTTCGCCTTTGAAAGCATCGTAAATCGAATCTAAAGCGACCTCATCGCGATTGGTATTGATTTTGTCTACAACACGCTGGATGTCGGCATCGTCGTCGGTTGCAAAAGTCGAGAACAAAATCAGGATAAGGATAATTACGACTGCTACAGCCGCAATAATAAGTAAGGCAACACCACCTGCACCGAGAGTGGCTATACCTCCAATGCCTGACGCAACTGCACCGGCTGCTTTTCCAACTGTCGCAGCAGCAGCTTTAACTCCTGCTGCAATACGGGTCGCAGCTTCCGAAATCCTTGTTCCGACCTTGCGAGTCACTTCTACTGTCTTCTTGGCATCCTTTGCCTTCTTTGCAATCGCCTCTTTGGAATCAACCAAACGAGGATTGCGTTTCTTGGGTTTCGGTTTAGGTTTGTAGCGGTCTAAGAGCATACTGTTGATTTGGTTATCAACATAGCTGCGTCCGACATTTTGGCCTATAACCTTCTGAGCAGACTGCTTTGCAATCTCAATCGCTTTTCTGCCCGCATCCGCAGTTTTACCGGCAACGAACTTTGTGGCGCGAGCCGTGTTCTTTGCGATAAAGACTGCATCCTTGGTTTTGCGAACCATTGACAAGCCACCGGCAATCGCGTGGAAGCCGTCCACATCGGTTTCGTTCAGCTTCTCGATGAGCTTGTTCGTCATTGCACGGCGAACCATCTTCACGCCCATCTTGCGATAATGGTTATTGCGCTTGCCCTTCATGACCAGTTGCCGGTCTTTCAGCAAGTCCCGTGCTTTGAGGTTTGCTGCCAAGCTTTCCTTGATGTTCAGGACAGCTTCTGCAGACTGTTCGCCGGTCAACAGTTCACTGAGGCGAGCATTGTCCTTGTTGAGAGCTTCAATCAGTTTATTGAGTTTCTTGATGTCCAGCTCGTGGATATTCTTCGCTCCGACCTTATCAAGCAATTCACGCTTTACCTGACCTCTCAGTGCTGCCGCATTGCGTTCAAGCCATGTTCCGGTCTCCAAGGTCTTCATCATGTTCGCTCTCAGGTCGTTGAGCTGCTTGCGGGTTTCCTGAGAAATATCCATGCGTGCAAGCATACGGTCTACATCATCGACACTGCGTAGAGCAATACCCGCGTTGCCGCTGACCCGAAGACTGCGATTGATGCTGCCAATCAGTTGGTTGCGTTCCTGCCGCAGTTGCTTGAATACATCAAGGTTCTCTTTGTCGAACTTCTTGAGCTCTTTCTCATTTTTGAACTGACCACGGGTTGCTTTTGCAATCATCTGGTTGCCGTCTTTGTGCATCATATAAAATGCACTTCTTACAGCATAACTCGTACCCTCGGTAGTCTTCCGAATCACATCATATCCGTTGCCTCGTTCACCATCAATAACGGCAGACATGACCACAGCAGCGGCGATACCAGCAACACGCTTGGATGCGCTTACGGCAGTGCTGCCATAGCGAGCTTTGTAGAAATCGAACTTCGTCGTGTTTGCTTTAGTCGCTGCGTCATGTGCGGCGTTTTCAATGCCTGTCTGACCTCCAAGAAGCGCGTTGGATTCTTTCTTCTCCGTCAGTTCGCGCTTTGAATCTTCCTTGGAGTTGAGGTGAGATTCCGTATACCGATGGTTGGTAATGTCACCAAGTTCATTGGATGCAGGAGCAGCCTTTCTCATTTGCTCTGCCTGAGATACAGCTCGTCTTGCCATGTCACCACTGATGCAGACACCACCACTCTGAGAATCAGGATGGGTCAGGACATCACGCCGCGCATACACGAAGTTCTCAGGCTTGATTGCCACTTCAAATGAAGATGCAGCGCTTTTCTCTTCGGTAAGCGGCAGTCGAGTTTCTTCCCTCGGTCTGGTGGTCGCGACAGTCGGTTTTGATTGAGGATTCACACGAATCACAGGACTATCTGCCACCCCTGTCCCCTGTCGGCCCGCAACATCGGACTGGATTGCAACGCCTGTTGGTGTGTAGCTTGCCCTCGCATAACCGGCATCCAGAACGCTGTTCTCACGCTCATCACGAGTGTAGAGATTCGGTCTGGGGTTCATTCCTCCGTCATCAGCGTACTTGCGTTCCTCACTCCGTACCCCGCTAGGTGTATAGGTGTATTCCGTATGCGTATCCAGAGAAGAAGTCGGACGAGACGGATAAGTCACCTCTGTCACGCCGGGTGTCGCGCTGCGCGGTATCTGCAGCTCATATCCTGCACTCTGACTACCGCTTGTCCCGTCGGTCTGATAAGAGTCTTCGGGTGTGGGATTCACTGCCGATGACTCGCTGGTAGGGTTTTGCAGACGGTCCTTCAAATAACTCTCTGTATTATCTGCACCCTCATGGAAGTCAAGGTGCGAAGTCTTCATCACTTTGCCGAGGCTCGCCTCTTCACGGGCCTTTATGCGCTCGGCATTTTTCAGGAATTCTTCATGGCGCTCGCGTTCACGCTGACGAATTTCAGCTTCACGCTGTTCGGTTTCTTCACGGCGGCGCTGTTCCAGTTCCTTGGTACGACTCTTTTCGTAGTCTTCGTTTACATTATAGGTGTAGCTGCTGCCGCTTTCTGTAGTGCGGCTGACTTCATCATAAGAAACAGGCGTTGTCGGTGTGACGGTAGTGGCTGAACTCAGCGGAGCCGTTACACTCTGAGGATACGCGCTTTCCTGATATGCCTGTTCTGAGCCCTTGAAAGAATCAGAACCATGGTCTTTGTTGCTGTAATCGTATTTTTGTGATTTATCACTTTGAAGCTGCTCGGCTTGGCGCTGAGCTTCCTCAATCATCTTTCTGCGATACTCATTATTTTGGCGTTCAGTCTCGCGCTGGCGCTCAGCTTCTTTTTCACGCTGCTTCCGGCTCTTTTTTGCTTTTTCTTTCTTGGCCGCATCCTTATCTGCTGCTTCTTGGGCCGCTACAATGGCCTCCCAGTCGTCTTCGAATAGGTTGTCGTAGATGCCGCCATCCCGCTCTTGCTCCAGCAGAAAGTCATCGGCCTTTTCAACGGGTTCTTCTGTCTCCTCTTCCCTGTCGGAAATGTCACGCTCGATTTCGGCTTCATCGTCCTTTTCAGGGGCATCATCCACCTCAGCTTCTGCCTCGGCTTCGTTTTCCTCAGCGGTTGCTTCCGCCTGAGCCTTAGCCTCTGCCAGTGCAGCAGCCAGCTCATCATCAAAGGAGAGTTCCTCTGCGGGCTCACTCCCCTGCCCTTTCTTCATGTCTTCATTATCGGCCATCAGTTATCTCTCCTCTCTGTTGGTCTTTTCCGCTCTATCTTCAAACTCTTTCAGATGCTCGACCTCGCCCTGCATCATATCGTCAAACAGCGCATCGAAATCATCACTGCCAAGTTCATTAACTTTGCTGTACTGTTCGATTTGCTTTTCTTCCTCAGCTTTTGCCTTAGCCCTGATTTCTGCGAGCTTCTCAGGTGTATATTGGGGACCATGCACAAACAAGTCGTTCTGACTCAATGCCAAACTCGTCTTGATGCGCCTAACTCTTGAAATTTCCTTGCCAATGTCTTTGCGCTGGTCTTGGAGCTCATTCAGCTCTGCTTTGGTTTTATCGACATTTGCGAGTACCAAATTGATGTTTTCAATTGACACGACACGCTTGTGCTGCGTGGGGTCATATACCATAATCGGTGTTGTTGCCCGCTGGCCGGAGAAGCGATTGAATACAGCGACCGCTGCATTGTAGGTCTTCACTTCTTCTGCGTGGGCTTCTTTGAATTCGTCTTTCTTTTCTTTTGGCAACGCATCGAGCTGGACGATGATGTCCTTGGTTGCTTTCCACTGAACAATAGCGGTATGTAGATTGTCTATCCGATTCAGGTATGCTTTCTTTTTTCGGATGTTGGTGGAGACGACTGTGAGCTTATTGCCAAGGTCCTGCATTTTTTGCTCAATGTCCGTAACCTCTTTGATGCCCAGCTTAGATGATTCGGTTGCCCCTTCCATCATCCGTTGCATTTTCCAGTCGCGTGGTGCATAAATCGGTGAGTACGGGAACTTCTGTAAGTCGGTTGCATCTTCAAAGAGGTTCTTATCGACTTGGATGATTTTGACCGCCACGAGGAAAAGCATCGTGACATTTGACCGGCGATTGCCGTTTTCATCAAAACGAGGAACTTTGTACGCTTTGTCCTCCGGACGCATCCGAGTACTACTCCCTTGCTTTGCTGCGAGCTTTTCGGCTTCACGCCAGCGTTCCCGTTCGACAGCATCATACTGCTTGTAGTTGCTTTGCTGGTTCTTTTCCGTAGCCGTCTTTTCCTCGGCGCATCGCTTCTCGTACTCTCTCTTTTCTTCCGGGTTCCATTGGGCTTTTAGGTACTCTCTCGTATAGGATTCACCCAGAGTTCTATCTCTGACTGAGCGTTTGCTATATGGAGACTCATATTTGACATAGCCATCATGTTCTTCAATTTTGTAGCCGTTCGTGATGAGAGCATTTTTGAAATCGTCCCAGTTGTCGAAGATATCGCTCATCTTCTCGATGTCATCCTTGACTTTTTGTTTCCAGCTTTGCCCCTTTTGCTTGGCGCTTAGTTCGCCGATTCCAATAGAGGCATTCTCTTTTTCATCGTTGCTGATGATTGGCTCGATACCATACTTCAGACCGATTTCATCACTCAGTTGCTGAATCTTTTGGTACTCCGCAACCGACCGATGGTATTTGTGGCCGTAGGGGTCACTTGGATAGGCATTACAGATAATGTGATTATGCAACACATGTGAGCCTTCGATGTGACTGGCGACCACACACTGATATCCACCATCTCCTATTTTTTCCGCGAGTTCCATCCCAATCTGATGGACTAGCACCGGGTCGGTCACGCTTGGGTCAAACGATTGTATGAAGTGGAAGGCGATTGTTGGCGTACCTGTCGTGTTCCTTTCTCGTCCGCCGTGGGCTTCGAGATACTTCTTCTTTGTCTCTTCGAACTGGTAGGTGGCGAACTGCGGGTCGCATTGCCATCCTTCAACGAAGCGATATTCTTTGCTTACTGTGCTTGTGGTTTTCTTCGCATTGGCGATATATTGCATGGCTCTTTGAAGGTCATCCTTGCTCCCCTTGCCTCCGATGAAGGTCGTTTTCTTTTCGTTTTTGATGTAGTCCAAGCTCTTATCTACTGTTCGCTTGATACTGTGGATTCTGGTATAAGCCATTTGTTTCACCTCTCTTTCTTTTCTGCATTATGTTTGCATTGTCATTCTGTTATTTATTGCGCATAAAAGAGTATCTCCCCTTCTCAGGGAGCTTCCTTCTTGGTTTTCTGCTCTGACTGCTTCCATTCACGCACCAAACGGCGGGCAGTCTTCGCGACCTGATTTCGCTGCTTGTCGAATTTTTGCACGAGGCTCAGATATTGCTCGTTCATCTGTTGATTCATCTCCAACAGACGCTGGATGTCGCGTTCGGTAACGCTTCCTGTCAGAACTAAGCCGTCTGTAAGACCTTCTAGTGACCGTTTCACATCACTGAGGATGTCGAGGATGTCATTGAGGTCATCGGTCTGGTATGTAATTGTGGGGATTGCAGGTTGGTTGGTCACGCATTTAAGGATGTACTCGCTCAGATTCATTCCCTGCTGGGATGCGGTTTCTATCAGCTCGTCTTTCCGTTTCGGGTCAATCCAGACTTGGATGCGGTCTGATTTCTTGCTCTTTTCCTCTTTCACTTTCAGCATCTCCCATCAGATATATGTCATTTTGATGTTATAGTAGCTACGCGGAGGATAGCCTATCTGACCGTCTTCGTAGAACCATTTCTTGCCCGTCACGCCATCATAGCGACTGCTTCTGTTCTGATGAGTGTGCCCAGAGAAGTAGACCGCTGGCATAGAAACAGGCTCTGACTCGATATCTCCGTTGTGCCAATCACGCCAAGGATTGTGCGTAAGCACTATCAATTTCTTGCCCTCCTCCTCACAGCGTTTTGCTGTCTCTTTATAGACCTTATCGAAAGCATTGCTCTGGATTTGGTCTTGCCGTCTGCTAGTGAGCACACGCAGATATATACCATTACAGGCGTTGAAGTAATCGTTCCTGCCTGAGAAGCCGAGACCACCAAGGACAACAGCGTTCTCATTGGGTAGTTCATAGGTTTCGTTCTGGAGGAAAATAATGCCGAACTTCTCGAAGACTCTACGCCAAGCTGCAATGATGTCTTTCATGTTTGGCTTGACTTTCTCGTCTTCGTCTGTCCACTGCTGGTCTGCTGTCCAAAGTTCGTGATTGCCCAGCGTTGCGATAATGTGGTTAGGTTTCCAAAGCTGCACCAATCGGCTGTAGAAGAGCTTGCCAATGTGTGTGCTCTCGCAGGTGTCGCCCATGATGAAAAGATAATCCTCTTCGTTGTGAGGCATCGTAGATGCAAAGACTTCATCCACGATGGCAGCGACGATTTTTCCGAACTCTTCTTCCGGCATGACTTCTGGCAGTTCTTCGAAGCGGATTTTGTGTTCAATGTGGATATCGGAAATGTAAAAGAGCATTGCCATCGTCCCTTTCGTAGTGGCTTTGAGGAAAAGTCGCCGTGCTTTGGGCGAGCGTAGCGAGCAGGGGTTCCCGCCCGTAGGGTGGGACATTTTGAGTCGTGAGGGGCCCGCAGGACCCGAACGGCTCATCAGGGGTCAGGGGGCAGAGCCCTCTGCAAGCAGTCAGCAGTCTCCTGCTGGCGTTGCTTGTTCCGTTTCTATTATACTCGAAAGTAGCTCAGTATGTCAACATTGTCACAGTGTTATTTATTTCAGGCAGAACCATTCCCTCTCCCCTCTCTCAGATTTCGAGATATAATAGACTCGCCTTAGAGAAGGCTTCGATTCCACCCCATTCCAATATTTCGTTCATTCTCCCCTACCCTGCCGCAAGCACTTTGCTTTGAGTTAGACTAAGGAACCACTTTGAGCCTCACACTCTTCTTGTGGTCACTTCACCTGTGTGCAGCGTGTTCGCTCCTCTTCCAAGAATATAACCAGTAGAATGCTTTCGCCACAGGTATTTTCTTTCTTATGTTCATAAAACGCGTATATGGCTACTAGAACTCGTTTGTGGATGCTTAATGGCTCTTATGGTAGTTTAACGGCGCGTATGGTTACTTAACGGCGTTTATGGCTACTTAACTTCCCTTATGGTCGTTTAATGCCTCCTATGGTCGCTTAATTGCTTTTATGGCTATTTAACTGCTCTAATGGTCACTTAATGCCCCCGTATGTTCATTAGAGCCGTTTATGGTCAGTTAATCTCTTTTATGGCTACTAAACGCCTATAATGGTGGCTTAACTGCTCTAATGGTAGCTTAATGCTTGTAATGTACATTACGAGATGCGTATAAGAAGGTCACATTTCTCCCGCGCAAGTAACGCTGTAACAATACTGCTGCAACGCCTTGACATTCTTCGGAATCGTGGTGTAACATATTGGTAGAGCAAGGCGGCAGTTGCTGCCTTGACTTTTTGTATAGAGAGTGAGTGATTCTATTGAATTCAAATCTAAATTCAGATTCGCGTGTTCTTCGTCAGGACCAGCGTTCTCTGAGCCGGATTCAGTATCGGGAATATAACTTTCCCGACAACATCGGCTTGACGAGAGCTGACATCAACCGTCCATTCAAAGCCATTTTGCGCGAGAAGGTCTATACCAAGTCCGGCTGTATCTCCTGCTACTTTGAGATAAACGATGAGAAGCTCGGACACAAGAAAGTCATTCTCACGGCGAGACCTGAGCGCAAATTCAAAGCTCTGCGCTCAACGGTAGACATGCGTACCGTTCCTCTGGATACACCCATGACCATTTCTATTGGGCAAGGTTCCAAGTACCTCGTATGGCTCCTTGCGAGCATTGACAATCCAAGCAAACAATAAATACAGAAAACCGAATTAAGGAGGACCTCTGATGCACCCGATGCAAAAGAGAAACCCGTAAGTGTAGTTGTGCAGCTACACTTACGGGTATTTTTTATGTTTTTTTCAAATTGAAAAAATCGAAGGTCTCCATTCAAGCAGTTTGCAAGCGCTGATACCGCCGATACCTCGCGGAAAGCGCATAGACATATCTCGGCTTCCGCACTCCATGTCATTGCAGTGAGCGCAATCGCAAGGTGCAAGCTCCCCTACTCTGTAGAACAGTTCCTTTGCCGTTGCTCTCTCGATGTCCTTTCCTTGATGGCTGTCGAGAAATTCTCTAACCATCCGTGGGCAGTAATCAAAGGATGAGTAGATAGCGCACTCATTCGTATCCACGCGAGCTTCGGAATTAAGGAAGGACCTAAAATACACTTCTCCAATCGGTGCGATTCGCATGTCTGGTGTCCACACGATTCGTTCGCCGGTATGCTTTCCATCAATTACAAGCTCGTGATTGAGATAGTTGCTCCTCTTCAGAATATCACCAAAAGTATCCATCGATATATCCTCCGTCACTGATTCACATACTGCTTCAAATATTTATTCTGCTCACATTCGTCATATATCGTGATACGATTTGTATTGTGCTTCGTGCAATATACATTCTGTAAAAGATTATGCAACTTTTCAGCTTTGCTTAGAGCATCTTTCCATCAATCAGAGTGATAAACTGAGAGACTATACTCTGATACTCATTGTCGATGATGTCTCTCACATTGTCTGTAAATAAACACATCCTGCACCGCCGTGGTAGCAATCACGCTGTCGCCGTCAAAGGCCGCCCTCAGAGTGCCTGTTTCGTCTACAGTGGCCACGGCATCGTCTGAGCTTTCAAACGCGAGAGACGCGTTCGTAGCCGTCTCTGAGGTCATCTTGACTTCAAGCGCCACTTCATCCTCTCCATTGATGACATGTTCCGCTATTTAAGGTGCATCACCGCTACTTGGCGTGATAGCTACCTTGACCTCTGTACTTCCTGTCACCTTTCCAGCGGCGCTCGATACCGTAATGGTCGTTGTGCCGGATGCAACACCAGTAATGTGACCGTCTCCGTCTACGGCGGCTACAGAGTCGTCTGAGCTCATTCAGGTCACACCCTCATCCGTTATCGCCTTTCGCAATTTCTCGTCCGAGAGCGTCTGAGAGGCCAAATGCCGAGCAGACACTTCTCTGTACTTCCCTGCTTGACTGCCATTATGGCCGGAAGAGTCACTTCTGAAATTTTGCGCCACAGGCAGCTAAGCAAAGCGCCAATGTCGCAAGAGTTGTTCCAAATACGATTTGCTTCTTCATCATGACAGTTCCTTTACAGAAAACACATTAACCGTTTGCAGCAGCATTCAGTTCCTTGCACAGCGGATGGTTCAAGAGCAGCCCTACGACAATGTATCGATACGATTTCACAATGCCATTTCGCACTGTGTACCGAACACCCTGCTTTTTCACAAGCTGCTCCATCACTTCCATTTGTTCCGGAGTAAAGTAAAACGAAATCTGCGGATATTTCTTTTTCTCGTCAGGCTTCGTTCGCATAAAGCTGTCTACCTTTTCCTGATTTGGAAACACATAAAAGTCTTCCGGGTATGTATCTATGGGTTCTTTCATCACCCAGTAGTCTTTTCCGTCAACTGTATAGCAGTGGGAAACCCCAACGGCCATTACTTTGTCGAGTTCCTCTTTTACAAGGATATTCGCCATTGTTCCGATACGCAGGTCTTCGACAGCAGCTTCTTCCTCCAAGATGTTTTTGAGTTTCTCCCCTACTCGGATGTTGATTTTGATTTTATCTTCATTCACACTCATCACCAACTGAGTTTAGTCATTGAGCCAATTGCAGAAGACCATGTTTTGGTCATAGCCGCCCTTACCACGATAGATGTCGATTGCCTCAAACAAAACTTCTGCAACCTCATCACTGGTCTCTGCCCACAGTCTTGCAGGCTCGGCTTCAGGGTAAGTCAAATCGTATAAGAGATTTAACGCCAGCGCATAATACTTCTTGCTTGTAGATGTCTGCCAACTATCCCGAAGGGCATTTTTACGCAGTTCCCCATCCACAAGTACATCAGAGATATTGTTTCGCAGGGTATCATCTGCACCGAGCAGATAGTAAATCGCGTCTGTCGGCTTGTCCCCACTGACCATAGTTGCAAAATATTGTCTGTGCTCCGGCGAAGTAAATCTCAGATTCATTTGGCTCCTTTCCACCTTATTCGGCGTTTTCAATCATTGCTTTCATGCTCTGTGCCATTTCAATCAACTCATCCAGATACTGAACTTCACTGTTCTTCATTTCGGGAGTCCATTTGGCAACTTTCCGCTTATAGCCATCGCTTTCCATTTTACGCTTAATCTTCACGGTGATAGGTTTCAGCGTCTTTTCGGCAAAGGTCACACCGCTAGACTGCGTCTTTCTTTCTCTTCTGGATGCGATTTCCTTATTTTCTCGCTGCAACTGCGCAAGAGATTCGTCGAACTCATTGTTTGCGTTCTGGAACAGATTGTTAAGTTCGTCTTCTGTTTTTGCTTTCAGAGCAACAGTGATAGCATTCGTATAGTCCTTATGGATGTCGTTCTGAAATTGCACAGAAGCGGCATCGTCATTGCGAGTAGCAGCTTTAAGCGCACTCATCTTCTCAGCGATGACTTGCTGCTTATCATCATCAAACTTAACATAGTCCTCGCACTCAACACGCATAAGGAAGTCCTCATCAAGCAACTGCTTAAGGACTGGATTGAGGCTGTTCTCGATACGAAAATCTCGGTTAATCTGTTTTTCGGAGGTTGCTTGCGAAGCGACCTCTTTCACAGCTTTTTTTGCTTGCGCTTCAGTCAGGTTATAAGGCTCTTCCTGCAAACAGGCAATGTACTCAGTGATAGCCTTGCGGCGAATCTTTTCGTTTGCGAAACCGCCACGAACCTGCAAGTTTGCGGTGTAAAGCAGGACTTTCTTCTGGTTATCGGAGAGTTTACTGGTAATCACATGGCAATCCTTGACTTTATTCCAATTGGCGTCACCCTGCTTGTCAAGGTAAATCAACGCCCTATAGCGGCGTTCACCAGAGAGCAGCACATAGACCGTTTCTTTACCTTGCTGCTCCGGAAAAACAACCAGATTATGTAGTAAGCCATTACGCTTAATATCTTCTGCCAATCTGTGAATATCTTCCTCGTCATCAAGCGAACGGAAAATTGCGTTGTCGTCATTGATTCTAATGTCCGAAAGTGCAATGTCACGGCTTTCCCATTCAATGCCTTCCGTGCTTTCAATTGCATCTGCGAAGCAATTTCCTGCATTGTTGCGATTTGCCTCTGAAAGCTGTTTTTTGCCGGGAATGCTTTGCTCTCGGACACCTGTTTTTTTCTTCATTCCCATCTTATTTTACCTCCAAATCTGCAAGGCGGTTCTTCAATTCGTGGTAGATTTCAACAAAGGCTTTAGCAGCCGGTTGGGTCTTTGCCATGTAGCAAACCGGCACATTCTTATTGATGGACATACCGACACTACGGCTCGCAGGAACAACAATATCGAATAGCGAGGAGCCGAGTTCCTTTTTGCACTGGGACATGACAAGGCGCGAAGAAGCCGCATTCTTGTCATAATTTGTAAAGAATACGCCCGCTCCCTTGATATGATACTTGCCGCTTTCCTTGAGCCCGTTGCACATAGCCCAAGTTCGAAATGCAGAAGTTTCAGAATAAGCATCTGGCATCATAGGGATAAGTACATAATCCGCAGCAGCCAACGCATTCGTTAAGAGAAGTGCATCACGGGTCGGCTGCGTATCAATAACGATATAGTCGTAGTTTTCTTTGACCTGATTCAGAAAATAATCAAGAAAGCTCTCTGCGGAAATATTTTTTCGAGGGTCTCCATCTTCAAGTCCTTCAGAAACATCTTCCAAAATCTGCGGAATGCAGGTATTGATTCTGGGTGTGGATGCGTTTGCAGGAATCATATCGACATTTTCGTAATTGGTCTCTTGGATGTAATCTTCAGTTTTTGAGCCGTACATGTATCCGTTGATGAGGTTATAGAGTCCTTTTCCTCTAAACATCGGGCTGGTTATCAACTCACCGCCACTCAAAGATGTCGTAAGATTTCCCTGCGGGTCAGTATCCACACAGAGAACCCGTTTTCCTTCGTCTCCCATCAGATAAGCTATGTTCTGAGCCGTTACTGTTTTACCAGCACCGCCCTTTTCAATTGCCACTGTGATTACTTGTGCAGCCATATACTTGTCCTCGTTTCTGTTATGGTTTGTTCCGAATTGGGACTACGGTTCTTGTTGCTATTAGTCTATGCTAAAAATGCAGGGTGCATTCTTTCCGAATGCACCTCACATATTTTTGTTTTACTTTAGGCTGAGCAATCGCCGTAGCCTTCCCAGTCATCATGCTCTCTCCGCCACGAATAGTTCTTATCAATAGCAAGTTTCTTGCCTTGCTTTTCCGCATATTCAAGGATGGTATTTGTCGTTTGGAGATTACCAATCTTTATTTGGAGATATAGCTGATTCAATAAATCTCTATCATAACTTCTCAGCCATATCTTCGATTCAAGATGTTCACCACAGACCTCATTTAAGGTGATTGCAAATTCTCCGCTTTCAACTGTGGCACAGTTAAGAGCATCACACATTGCATCCGGATTCTTACACATCCCCGCAAGGCAGTTTGTAACATACCCATCATAGAGACGATATTGCCGAGCTTCTGCAATCGGGACCCAAGTTTCAGTCTCCATAGCCATTCCTCCAGTGTCCTCCGGTCGAGTATGACCAGTGGATTTCGCCGTTATCTTCTTGATATACGACATGCGCTTTAATCGTCCAGCCATCTCTTAGACGGACCATTACCGGAACGCCTTCATCGATACTGTCACAGCAATACTCGAAACCATTAGCATTACGGTAAATCTGTCCGATAACAGGGGCAATTACCATAGCCATTCTTTTGTCCTCCTATCACTGTTCATTAAACATTGGGCATAATTCCAAACCGCCTACACTTTTCAGCAGACGGCGGAACGACTCACGATGTACGCAGCCGTCACGGTCACAGTGGCTACACTCGCAGGGGGCGTTTTCACCATACTCGGAGAACCAAGTATGGTAATATTTTTGGCCAACATAACCCGCAAGAGCATAGACGAAGCGTTCACCTTCGGTGGGATTCCCGTCCGGAATGTCAAGAAAGTTCTTTTCCTCATCATAGACTACTTCACAGTCCATGAGAGACCGAAAGGCGAGATAGCCCTCTTGCGTAACCCGTCCGTTTTCATCCCAGCAGATGTCGGCGGGCATTTCAACATCACCAATAATAGCAGGGCAGTCGAGTTCCGTTCTGGAGTTGAGCAATTGATACAAATTCATGATAGCACCTCATCACAGTATAATTAGTTGAATTCAAGGGTTTTGCTTAGTAAATGATGTGTCTCTCTGTGATGATTTGGAACCATGGTCTTTGTTGCTATTCATTGATTCTATTATACCACACTGAATGTCAATGTCAACGCAATTTCAATATTTTCATTTTGGGAGTACAAACTAATGTACTGCTTTTGATACTCGTTCTGGAACCATGGTTCTTGTTGCTATAAAATATAAGAAATCATTAGAATCTTTGTGCCTCTCTCTTGTACAGATATAAAAAAGCCCACCGTTTCCGGTAGGCTTCTATCAGTTTATTTAGTTCTCATCGAAAACAGACATATCAAACTTAAATCCCGTCGTCACCGACTTTGTGGCTTTTCCCGGACAAATCTGCTTCCACTTTTCTTGCCCATCCGCTATCAAGCCAGCAGAGTTCTCAGTTGTTTCGTTATACACCACAGTTCTGTAATACTGCGCTGATTTCTTTTCGCCTGCGTTTCCACGAATTGCAATAAGCTTTACGCATAAGCCGAGAGCCCACGCACCAAGCCCATCGTTGTCGGCACTGATGCGTTTCAGGCACGCCAACATATCCTCAGCCTCATCACGGCGCTTTTCGTTCGTAAGAATTTTTGAGGTGTATGTAAAGATGTCATTTAAGGAATTCTTTTCTTCCGCCGTCAGCTTTCCCTCATAGGTTGCATATTCCGCCATGCCTTTGATAATGCCAATCAGCGAGCGCCACTTCTTGCGCCATTCTTCGGAGCATACATCATCGGGGAAAGAGGGAAGTTTCCTTTCTTGCGGCTGTGCTGGGCTTTCCATTGCAGACTCCGCTTTTGCTTTCTTCGAACGACCTTTTGCTTTGGGAATTACTTCTGTATCAGGCATCTGCGCATCGTGCTTGGCCCGAACGAATTCCATCTCTTCTTTACTCTTATACTTGATAAAGATATAAAGGTACTTATATTTCCGTTCGCCCTTTTCCCGTACCGGAACATAGTCAAACCAAATGTCCGTAAGCAAGTTGATTTCTTCTTTTACGGGAGCAAGAATATTGCGTTGGAATTCTCCGTAAGTCTTGTATTTTTCAGAAAGTGGCTTCTCACGACTGTATTTTTCGTCTTCCTTTTTCTTGCTATTATTTTTTCTTTCCTCCTTACGAGGTGCGGAAAGCAAGCCTTTGAACTCATCTATATCAAACTTTTTATATTTGAATCCGGATAAGTCAGTCATACCTTTAACAAATTCCGTCAATTGGCTATTGTCTTTGTTTTTCTCAAGCAAGTCGGAGAAATCAGGTCTGTCGCCGTACTTTTTCCGCATTTCAGCAGTTACGGGTTCAAAGACAAGACCATTATTGTACCCATAATTACGGTTGCCATTATCATAGGAAAGAATAATCTCGTAGATACGCATCGAATAGGTGCTTCGCATCATAAGCAGATAATCGATGTTATAGGAAGTATAGTTACTCGTCAATTGAGCAATGTCCTTCCAGATTTCCGGATTAAACTTCATGCGGATTTCGCGCTTACCTAAGTCAATTTTAGTGCCTCTATCCAGCCAAAAGACCTGCGTATAAACTTGTTCGTCCTCTTCATCTTTAACCCAAAAGGAACGAGTACCGAGATTTTCCACTGTTGTTTTCAGATAGAGCGAATACGACTTGTCCATCATTTTTACACCAGTCAACTTAGCAAACTCCTGAAAGGTAATGGTGTAATATTTGGATGCATCCAAATCGCGCTTCTGGTCAATTTTAGACATCAGCAGGAAAAGAAGCTTCTGCTCTGTCCTAGGCAGGGAATACTTAGTCCGCTGTATCAACTCGTTACTTTTTGTAACAGTCTGTCCCATACCATAAGGCATCAGTTCGCGCTTAGTAATGGCAGCTTTCTTTTCTTTGGCTTCTGCGTCTGTAAGGACCTCGCCAACGACAGCCTCTGCATTTTCTTCGCTTGTAGGTTTCTTTTTTATCATAATCGGCATCGAACCGTGACCTACCGTTTATTACGATATGTCGCAGGTGTTTTCCTTTCTTAACCACTTTTCCAAATGGGTACACTACAGACATTTTACTGTACCTATGATACCGTATCCGAGTTCTAAAGTCAACAAAAAGCGACTTAGGGTAATAAAAATTGCTATGAGATTTTTTCTCCTTGTTTTTTACTTTTCTACTCATAATTATAGACTTATATTATTTATCTTTATCTATTTATTTATATAGAAAGAACATGACATTCTTTCAGCCCACTAAGGAGAGTAATTCCTGTATGCCATGAGAGTAATTCAGCCGCCAAAGGAGAGCAATACACGCGTGCCATGAGAAATTTTCAGCAAAAACTACTCTTTTGTGCCTGAAAAAATCTCTCTTTTCGCAGGGAAAAATCTCATGGTTAGAAGAAAGCGGTAAAAAATGGTGTTTGTTGCGCCGCTGCTCCTACGCTTTCACTTGAGACTTTAATCGGAAAAACTCTCTTTTTGCAAGATAACTTGCCCGTCTGACTACAGTTTTTGTCCGACAGGGGAGGGAACAAACAAGGTTTTAGAAGTCGAGCATTTTTTACTCTCCCTTGTGCTTCGGGGTGAAAAAATCTCATTTTTGAAATCTAACTCTTCATTCTGTTCTGACCTGCGATGTGCTGTTGATGAAGGAAGAAGATAATATTGCGCATCCAGAGGGCGGCAATTATCAGGTTCTTGGATGCTGGCCCCGCAGAAACTGCCGCAGTTTTTTACCGTGTGTAGGTGTATAAATCTCATTTTTACTAAGCGTGCAGCATCAAATTGTATAAAATGTGCCGGAAATAACAATGTGTATAGGAAATAGGGATGTATTGACATCCTTGTAAAGTAAAGTGGCTTTACAATGACACACAAAATGCCTCGCTTTGAACCATGAGATTTTTTCAGAACAGAGTAAGTAATATTTATAGTGCGATACAGCGATAAAAAACTAAGGACAAATGGAAAGAATTTACCCTCACACATGAGATTTTTTCTGCGGAGTAAGTAGAAAAACAGTAAAATCCAATGTGAGAACTCGGCAAATTGTGCTCTGAATAACAACCATGACTGTAATTATTCAGCTCTTGAAGTGGTGTCCTGAGCGCCAGCAAATCCAGAAGTAGGGGAAAAAACGGAAGAAGAGGAAGGGGGAAAACACTATCGGCGTTTACGGCGCGTATTATAGCGACGATATTATACAATTTGTCTGAATGAGTAATCGGGATTCGCGTACAAAACGCCTCGTATTCGAAAAAGCGGCTCATCATTTTTTACTCTGCTCGTGATTTTATGCTGAAAAAATGTCATGATTCGAGGAAAGGAGCAAAATAATCAAAAAATTTAAAAGAAAGGTAAAGCGTTTTTTAGAACACAGGATTTTCTACCCATTCTGCTCTTTTTTATGTAAAAATGTCATGGAAGAAAATGCGGTAGCTTCCTGCTTGTCCCGACGGTAGTGATGTCGGCGAGCGTGCTGCCGAACCAGTCAACAATGTAACTGTCGAAAGGTTCTTTCGTTCTGGAGCAAGCAACAGCGGGGAAGGGGAGTACTGGTCCGCAAACGGGTGCTGAGTGATAGACTGCATGGAACGGCTCCATATATTGTACTTGTCCATAAGCGTAGATAATGAGTTTCAGCTTTCCAATGCTGAAGGCATCAAACTATACTGCTGCATCGTATGAACTTGCAAAACCATAATGATTATCGTGCTTTGAAGGGGATACTTGGGCATGGTAGACTCATTCCCTTAGAAACAGTTGTACTATCTGCAAGCAACTATTTCTTTTTGCTCGAACATGTCCACAACGGAGCATGCACCAGCTCCCAACATTTGTGCTAGGAAGCACTATCCATGAACAACGCTTCACTGAACAGTAATGCAGTAATGAAACTCTATGCTTTCAGGAACTCATCACGCCACGCTATGAAACAGCCTACCAGATGATAGCTCTTCCAAAAGAACTGGAATTGTTTTATGAAATTCTACTCTCAAAGAGCCTGAAATAATCTCATTATTCAGAAGCTCTACTAACTGAAGAGGATAGGTCCAGCTCCAAGCTACGCTTCTCGCAAGAACTGAGGAATTCCTAGCAAAGATACCCCACAGTAGTCAGTGCTCCATTGCAGCGAGCAGCCACAAATGGAGTACTGATTCGGGAGCCGCCGCCTTCCTGCCTGCCGCCAATTATTTAGAGTAATATGAGAATCCAGCACCATCAAGTCTTTAAAGATGCTGTTTTAGCACTACGAAATCGAGCGAAAGTGAGAAAATAGCATCATCAAGGGTTCTGGACCATAGATTGACCATTATCCAGCAAATGTGGTGAATTACAAGGCGTTGCAATGCTGCTTGAACTTGATAAGAAAGGGAAAACTCCAAAATCGACGGATAATAATATAACAATATCGAATTGACATAGTGCAACAATGCGGTGTATAATGGAGATGTTAGTAAATATGCAATCACAGCAACAAAGACCATGGTTCCAAAAATGAAAGTAGGTGGATATATATGGCGTTAAATGGTGACAGCGTCGTTGCTGAGGGCGAGCGTAAGGTTGCAGATGTAACCCACAAAATGCTTCACCTCTTGAACGAGGCGATGGAAAAGGGTGCGGGCACACTTGTCGGAAAGATTCAGAGCGCGGCGGCGCAAAAAGAAAAACAGAAGCTTATGGAGTCTTTTGGTGTGACCAAAGAGTTCCAGAAGTACATGGACTCGAAAGAAGGCAAGATGCAGTCTTTCATGGTTCCGAAGAAAGACTACATCGATTTTGCCAGAGAAATGAAGAAGAGGGAGATTCCGTTTCTAACCTATGATGTACTCGGTGATGACTGTTACTCGGTTCTCTATCGTGATATTGACAAGCCAAAGGTAGAGCTTTCTATCAAGGCATTCAAAGATATCAGAAACATTGAAACGGAAATGACGGCAGACCGATTTGCGGAAAAGTATGCAGGGCATGGTGTACACAGCATCAGCGGCATAACGCTTACCGAGTTGGAGCTCATCAGATGTTACGCCGTGAAAAACAATTTACAGTTTGCAGCACAGGCAATCGGGGATGGCTCTCAGTGCAAGATTCTTTTTTCGGACCAGAGCAAGATGGATGAAGTCTTGAAAAAAGCTGCATGGGCTCTGACAGGGGAGAAGGGACCTCTTGTAAAACAGCAAATTGAGTATCGTATCGCAGGACGCGAAAGTGGGCATCGCATTCTCTCCCAAGAGGAAGCCGAGAAAGAATTCTATATTGTCTCTAAAGAACAGCCCTCCCATTACATGCACATCACGGCCAACGACATCGAACTCTACAAAGACAACAAAGTGGTCACGACCATCTCGCATGATGATGCAGCCTTTTATGATAAGTCGGTCAGAGCGTTGTGCGGCTTGGACGAGCCGGTTGCTCTTCCAGAGGATGAGTGGATGTCCAGTCAGCGTCAGGCAATTATCGCTTCCCGTCAGGAAGTAATTCCCACCGGAAACTCTGCTGCCGATAAGGTGGTTGGTGAAGTGGATGAAAAAGAGCGTCCAGTCTGGCAAGTCATGGAAAAGGAAATGAACTTGGCTGATTCTTACGGTCTTGAAAAACAAGTGACAGAACAGAGTTATGCAGACCAGTTCTCTGCTCAATGCGTTGGGCATGACCATGATGATGCAGTGGTACACGCTGCCGCTGCCGCGATGTACCTGCACGATAAGCACCTGACGGTTGTAGACGAGTATATGGAGCCGGTGCGTTCCGAAGAAATCGAACTTGAGGTTGTACCTGAGCAAGAACAGGCGCATGAACGAGATGAATACGAGCGGGCAGACGGGCTTAATCGTACTCGGAATCGTGAAAGAGAGCGTTAAGGAAAAGAGGAGATAGCGATGAAACCCAAACAGAAAAATACAGTGGGCTTTATTGTCCTTGGACTTATCGTATATCTGGTTCTGATTCTCGCGGTGGCTCATTACTGTGCGCTTGCAGCGGCTAACCCGGAAATGAACTTCCTTGACGCACTTGATGCTCTTCCGATGCACATGCTGCTTCACCCCTTCACAATGGTATTTGACATCAAAGTCATCGCGATTGTGACCGGCGTTGCAGCTTTCATAGCACTGCATATTGCTACCGAAGTACAGGTCAATCAACATGATTTCGCCGGTGCAGAACACGGCTCGGCCAAGTGGAATACAGACTATAAAGGCTATAGTAAACAATATAGTTCTCCGTTTGGGAAAGCAAGTAATGATGGCAAGGATAACATGATAATGAGCCAACATGTGTTCCTGTCGATGAATTCGTACAAAACGCAAATAAACAATAATGTTCTGGTAATCGGTGGCTCAGGTTCCGGTAAAAGCCGATTCATCATCAAGCCAAATTTGCTTCAAGCTAATTGCAGCTTTGTCTGTACGGACCCGAAAGGCGAATTGGTAGAGGCTTGCGGTGATGTGCTGGAAAAAGACGGCTATCGGGTTGTGGTATTTAACCTCTGTGATTTTGAGGCGAGCAACCACTATAACCCGTTTGCGTATGTTCACAGTGATGATGATATCTTTAAGCTCGTTGATTGCTTTTGGAGAAACACCACCCCTTCGGGAAGCAGTAAGGGAGACCCCTTCTGGGATTTCAGCGCTCAGGCTCTGCTGAATGCAGTTTGCTTGTACTTGTACCATGCAACTCCAAAAGAAGACCAGAACTTCACCAATGTGATTCGTTTGCTCCAGCTCTGTAAAATTGATGAGAGTAAAAGCGACTATAAATCCGTTCTCGACTTCATGTTCGACCAGTTTGAGCAGAAGTGTATGGATGCAGCAGAAGACTGCGGTGAACCCTATGTAGAGGATATGGCTGTTGGTCAGTATAAAATTTTCCGCTCTGCCGGTCAAGGTAAGACGGCAATGTCTATTCTGATTACCTGTCAGACTCGTCTCCGGCATTTCCTGTCACCGAAGATGAAGAAGTTTATGGGTACAGACGACATCCACCTCGATGAAATCGGTGTAAATAAAACAGCTCTCTTTGTTGTTATGAGTGCCAGTGATTCAACTTACAATTATATCGCGGCTATGATGTTCTCACAGTTGTTTGATGAGTCATTTAAGATAGCACGAGAAAAATATAGCGGAAGATTGCCGATTCCTGTGCGATTGCTGCTTGATGAGTTCGCAAACATCGGCGAGCTTCCTGAATTCGATAAGATAATTGCAATTATCCGAAGCATCGGAATGAGTGCCACTGTTGTTTTGCAGTCAGTCGCACAGCTAAAATCCAGATACAAAGACACATACAATGTTATCATCGACTGCTGCGATAGTCTCGTGTTCCTCGGTGGCAGAAGTGAAGACACGACAAAGTGGATTTCGAGCACCTTGGGAAAGAGCACAATCCGTGGAATGAGCAGAAGTATTTCGAGCGGGAGCCGTGGAAGCAGCAGTAAGAGCTTCCAAATGCAAGCCAAAGAATTGATGAGTTCTGATGAGGTCGCAATGCTCGACAAGAAATACTGTATCGTCATGATTAAAGGAAATCGACCATTCTTAGACCGCAAGTTCGACTACACGAAACATAAGCGGTACAAGGAAACAGGCGATTATACCAAAAAGGAATATCCTTATAGGGAAAAACTGATTGCTCTGAATAACGAGACCGAGAAGAAAAAGGTTGAGCTTGAGGACAAGGCAATCAAAGAGAAGAGCTGGCGCGATAAACGGCAAAAACTTCTTGAAATGGAGGGGGAGTTTGCAAAAGCTTCCAAGGCTGTACCGAACGAGAGTTCCGGTGGAGCACCGCTCTTTAAGCCGCAGGATGCAGCGACAGATTTCGCAGAAAAAGCAAACAACGGAATGAAACTCTATGATGCTAACCTTCCTGTCTCGTTTGACGCTGACTATGAATTCGCTGACGGCAAGGAAATTTCTGATGAAGAATTCCTCAATGCGGCCAGCAAGGTTAAGATGTTGGCCGAGGGAAGTGAAGAGTTGGTAGAGGCGGTAATTTCTGCAGAATAAACAAATAATATTATTGCAATGTATTGACATACAGCAATAATGCGTGTTATAATATAGATACAGAAAGCAAATGGCTTCGATAAGTATATTCCTCCTTTCTAAGCTTATCTTTAAGTTACTGCTTGCTGAATCGGGTTTCTGTATTTGATTCCAGAAGTGCAGATTTTGGAATCGCTCCCTGTATGACTGCACATTATACAGGGATGTGCCACCAGTCAACAAACCTCTTCGCGGTGGTGGTAGAAACGGGCAGAACCACCTGTCCGGCTAATTGTTGAGCGACTGCAAAACTTAAAGCAGCCGTGGGTCGCAAGACCTCAGAGCGCAGTGATGCGACTCTTGTGTATCCGTTGCCTAAATGGTAAGGCATCTGCTGTATGGCAGAACATAAAGGTTCAAAACCTTTCGGATGCACCACCTGATTGCTTCGCTTCATGCGAGAGCAGGGGATACCGGGGAAGACCCGGTATTTGGGTGAATGTACAGAGAGAACGAGTGATACCTATCCAGAATTTTGGATGGGCGATTTCTCGTTCTCTTTTTTTGTGCTGCTGTAACTCAGTCTGATAGAGTTGCCGTTCTGTACTCGGCGAGTCGCAGGTTAAACTCCTGCCAGCAGCTCCATGGGGTTGCGGTGCTGCTCTTCCTCCCAGCACCGGAAGCCCAGTCACGAGATTGAGAGAACCTCCACGCGGTTCGTGACGGGAATGCCGAATGAAATAATTTCGGTAGCTGATACTCTCCAAAGAAAAATCCACAGTCATTTGCCAGTGATGTGTGGAGGGAGATTTTACAGAAAGGTAGATGATTGTTATGGCAATTGCGATGAAGGTCAAGTCCTTTGCAGCAAAGGGCTTTGACAAGACCAAGGCAGCTACAACTGCGGTTTCCGCTGCAATGATGGTTGCCGCAACGCAGGTGATGCCGGTTTTCTGTGACCTGAACCCGGACAACTTCACCGATGAAAAGGTCCTGAACGCAGTTCTGAGCATTTTCTTCAAGATTGCGCTGATTGCAGGTATCCTGCTTATCTTCGCGGCGGTTATCATGATTGCGATTTCTTTCCTGTCTGATGCGCCGGAACGCAAGCTCAGCGCTATGATGATGGCTGGTGTCGGAATCGTGCTGGTTATTCTGCGGGCGTGCAGCAATCCCATCTTGGCATTGTTCGGACTCACAGGTACAACAGGCTGAATTAGCGGGCGGGCATGGCGCTCGCCCGCTTTTTCTTTTTGCCCAGCTTAACTGCTGGGTAGCTCCCCATAAGGCTTGCCTTCACGCGGCGGAGAGCGAGCGAGGATAATCCTCGGCGAAAAGCCCTTTCATATGATTGGAGGAGATTTGTATGGTGAGACAGTTGCCCACTATTGCGAAGCGGGCAATGGTAATTTTGATTTCGATACTGATGGCATTGTGCATGTTTTCGACCACGGCCTATGCAGATGATACCGGTGAAGACACTTCACAGGAAGTCGAATACATTACAAATAAGGGAGCTTTCAAGGAAATCGTAAATGGGATGCTGAATGATATGAGCGGAAATAAAGGCATGAACGCTGACATTGAAGCAAATGCCATTTTTGCACCCGGAAGTTCCCTTCGTAATGTTTGGATTGCAAACCAAGATACGCTCAAAAAGATGTATAACATCGTGTTCGGATATGGATTGGCTCTCTCGCTCGTTTTCTTTATTCTGTATCTGACAAGAGAAGCATCCGAAGGACGCTGGAACATTGATATCTTTATCAAAGCGTGTATCATGCTCGTTGTCAGTGCTTGGATAATGGCTCATGGGTTTGACCTTATTTGCAACTTCATTGACCTTGGCACGGCAATGGGCAGAAGCATCATGAACAGTGAAGCGAGCAAAGAAGTCCCATCCGGGTTTGTAGACCAAGCGTTTGTGGACCGGCTTAATAGTGCCAACGGAAAAATCTGGGGAACCATAACAAATATTGGTGGTTGGCTTCAATTGAGTATCCCGTGGCTGCTTACGAATATTCTTATGCTGTATATCCAAGTACAGGTTTATATGAGAATGATAGAAATGTTCATCAGAGCGTTTTTTGCACCGTTGGCCCTTGGCGATATGTACAGTGGTGGTCCGAACCCAACCGGAATGCGCTATCTGCGTTCTTTCTTGGCGTGTGCGCTGCAAGGTGTCATCATTATCGGAACGCTGTATGTTTACCGGATGATTGGTTCCGGTGTGGCATCGACAGACGGCCTCTTTGGATTCGCCGGAAACCTTGCAATTCTGGCCGCAGCGGCTGGCTTCATCGGTAAGAGCTCCAGCTTTGCCAAGGAAATCTGCGGTGTAGGGTAAAGGATGGTGGGATAAATGCGAGTTAAGATGCCGAAAGACCTCGACAATATTCAGGCAAAGCAGATTGGGCCGTTCACATGGCGGCAGCTTATCGGCCTCGGCGTAGGTGGAGCGACAATCTATTGCATCTGGGCTGGATTGAAGAATTTCATCTCCGGTGATGTCTGCCTGATTCTTTGCATCATTGCGGCTATTCCGTTTCTGGCAATCGGGTTCCTGCCTAAAAGCATTATGCAGAACCTGTATGCAGAGCAGTTTGCGGCCATGATTATCAAATACAATATCCTGCGCCCGCCGGTACGAAAGTACAAGACGGTCAATACCTATGACACACTCCGCAATGAAATCTTGGCGGAGGATAAGGAAAAAGCACAGGAAACACAAAAGAAACTTTCTCGCAAAGAAAAGCGAGAACGAGAGAAATTCAACGCTTCCGTCAAAGGAGTTCGTTGATTACAGAAGGTCATCGGAAGCGGTGACCAGTCCCCTGATAGATGTACCGCCACGGGGTAGGGGATGGGCAACAGTAATTAAAATTGGCTGGCTAAATCATCTGAATGAGATTTTTGGAGGTTGTTAGTATATGAAAGCGAAAGAGAAGGCTAAGAAAAAGCCTCGCAGCCTGAAAGTTCCTAAGAGCGTTCAGGATTCCATCCCGTATCATATGGTGTACCCGGAAAATGGAATTATCGAGACGGAGCCGGGGCATTTCTGCCACGCATATAAGCTCACGGATTGCAACTTTTCTTGTGCCCGTGAAGCAGAACAAATCGATATGTTCAATCGCTATGGTCAGCTTTTGAATATGTTCGATGCTACGACCCTAGTACAGATTGTCATTAACAATCATGCAATCGATGAAGAGGCTTTTGAAAAGTCCGTTTTGATGAAGATGAAGAATGACGGTCTGGATGACCTGCGTATGGAGGAAAACAAAATCCTCCGCGACAAAATCAAAAGTGGCCGCAACAATCTGGTCTGTGAAAAATATCTGATTCTATCGGTCGAGGCCGAGAGCGCTGCTGCAGCACAGGTTCAGTTCGCTCGCTACGATGTCGAGGTCCCGTCTGCCGTCTACCAGATTGGTCAGGCTGGATGTGAGGTGCTCAGCTCGACTGACCTGCTGCGAATCCTGTTTGAAATCTACAATCAGGGTCATGAAAGCGAGTTCGGCGCAAAAACCCAGATTGATGGGTTTGGTCGCCAGACCTTTGACTTTGAGAACATGCGCCGATTGGGCTTGAGCACGAAAGATGTCATCGCCCCGGAAAGTCTTGAATTCCGTCCGAAGTACTTTGCGCTAGGGGATACCCTTGGTCGTTGCGAGTATCTGAGCCAGTTGCCCGCCACACTGTCCGCAAACTTTTTTACAGAGCTGACCAATCTTGGCTTCTCCGGTATCTACTCTCTTCAGTTCGCGGTCATCCCGCAGGACAAGGCTCTTGCAAAGGTAAAGAACCGTCTGCTCTCTATCAACGCAAACATGGTCGATGCCCAAAAGAAGGCGGCCAGGTCCGGATACTCTGCAGAACTGATTTCCAGTGACCTGAAGGCCAGTCAGAAGGAAGTTGTGGAACAGCTCGAAGATTTGTCTGTAAATGACCAGCGTCTGGTGGAACTGACCTTTACGATGGCTCACTTTGCATCCAGCAAGGAAGAGCTGGATAAGCAGACCGAAATCATCAAAAGTACGGCTCGCAAGTATCTGGTCAGTATCAACAGCATGGACTTCCAGCAGGAAGCAGGGCTTGCAACTACCTTGCCGCTTTGCTTCAATCAGGTCGCCATCAAGCGTTCGATGAATACTGCAGGGTGCGGCATCCTGATGCCGTTCAATGCGCAGGACCTCAATACGGGTAAAGGCTACTGCTACGGTACGAATTCCGTCACAGGAAACCTCATCATCTACGATAGAGCACAGGCAAAGAACCCGGCTGCAGTTATCTTGGGGATTCCCGGCAGTGGTAAGAGTTTCACGGCAAAGTGTGAGATTTGTAACACGATGCTGATGACGGAAACGGATTCTATCATCATCGTTGACCCTGAACGAGAATTTTACCCGCTCGCGTATGAGTTTAATCGAAAATCCGGAAAGAAACTCGCCCGCGTGGAACATATCGTGCAGGGCAACAAGCGGTATATCAATCCTATGGATATCACGGTAAGTGATATTGATGAGGACCCGATGGGAAATCAGCTTTCTTATGTTGTTTCTCTTTGTCAGCAAATGTACAACAGCCGCTTTCAGCTTCCGCAGGGTTCGGAATCGTTGATTGACCGCGCATGTCATGTGATTTACCAGCCCTACTTGCAGAGCTGCGCAGCGGGACACCCCGATGAACGCTTGATGCCGACCCTTGTGGACCTCATGGAAGTGCTGAAAAAGTATGGCGAGACAGAACCGGCTGCACGCGAAATTGCCTTGGCCCTCGAAACCTACGCAACTGGCTCTCAGGACCTGTTCGCGCACCAGACGGTGCGCAGCGAGGAAGATAGAGACACCCGCATGGTCATCTACGATGTTAAGGATGTCTCCGCAAACCTCAAGTCCATCGCAATGCTGGTTATTATCAACCAGATTTGGAAGAAACTCAACGAAAACCGCATCAAGGGTATCCGTACATGGATTTATATCGATGAGGTGTACCTGCTGTTCAAAGAAGAGCACAGTGCAATCTTCGTCAACGAACTCTGGAAGCGTTCAAGAAAGTACCTCGGCTTCGTGACAGCACTCACACAAAATGTGAGCGATATGCTTGTTTCCGACACCTGTCGTTCTATGATTTCTAACTCCGAAATCGTTATGATGCTCTCTCAGAGCGCAATTGACCGTTCCGCTCTTGAATCCATGCTGGGTCTGAGCCCCACGCAGTTGTCTTACATCTCCAATGCCAGCGCCGGTTGCGGTTTGATGAAGGCCGGAGCAGCAATGGTTCCGTTCAAAAACACCTTCCCGCAGAACACCGAGCTGTACCGCATTATGAACACTAATGTGTCCAAGATGAGCGCGGCTGATTTGGAGATGCTCAACGAGGCACGCGAATCCGTCTAAATATTTTACAACAACAAGAACTGTGATTCCAAAAATCATGCGTCTGCCGTAAGGTGGACGCATCTTTTTTATTATTGCTCATTGCTGCAAAGTAAGTAGAATATTAGCAAACCAAAAAATGAGTGCTTGCAGAAACTTGCGAACTGAGTAGCATTAAGAGTATAGAAATGAAATTAAAAACGATGATTCGAAAAAAATCTTCGTGAGAAAAAGTTGGTATAGTAACGGGGAAATACAAGCAAGGAGGATTGCTACCATGAAAGACAATCAAATCTTGGTCGGGGCAGTGGATGTCCAGACGGTTTTCGGCGAATCTTGGCAGGACCAGACCAAAGGCGAAGAACAGGGGAAAGGTTTTGCCCTCGCTCTTGGGTACGGCAGCACAGGTCAGACATCGCTGCTTGTACGGCTTAAACATTACTCCCCGCCTGATGGAGAGCTCATCGAAATCGGACTACATAGGTTAAACCTTGACGACAACGGCTACGCAGATATCAATGACTATTATGCGATGGCTGAGGCTATCGTAGATTGCAGGAATTACTTTGAGATGAGCAGCGAAGCGCGCTCAAGGGAGTATGAAGCTCTCAAGGATTACAGCTTCACGGAAGCTGGAGTACTTGCACGAATAGCAGAAATCCAAGACCTTGTAACGCTTTTTGGAGAAAACAATAATATTGGAATAACCGAGATGAGTGCTGCTTTGGAAGAGGCAGTTGACCGTGCAAAACGAGTAACGGAATACCTTGATGGTATCCTGATTTTTGCGCGGGAAAATCACCTCGCATAACCAAACACTCATAACCCGATTATGAGCCCACCAATCACAAAATTGGCGGGCTCTTTTTTTGTACTGCTATTGCTTTCTGCTGCAAAGTAAGTACATTGACATTGAAGCAGTATGAACAAGTGAGGAGGAAGCACTCATGAGTATCTATGAGAAAATTGACCGTCTGTTTATCGAAAGAGGAACATCTGTGTACAAAGAGGCAGAAAAACTCCATTTCGGTCCAGTCAATCTGGCTATACTGGCAGGTGACATGGAATATGTAAAAATCAATGCACCTGAAATCTACCGGAATGTTTTGTCGTGCGCACATCAAGCGGATGCTCGCAGTCCCTTTATATTTGTGAGGGATGTTGTTGCGTCATGGGTGTACGAGGAGTATATCTGTGCTGTCCTGATTCGTTGCGGGATTGATGTTGAGCTGGCAGGAGCAGATAAGAACCGCACAATCCTTGCATCATCTAAGGTGAGTAATGGGGCTGACTATATCTGGCATCTTTCCGATGGCTCTACCCGTACCATCGAGTTGGTCTGTGATTACAGCGGATTTTGGTCAGCGAAGTGTGTCATGCACTTGCGCGACAACAAGTATATCCACCTGACTGAGAGCGAGAGTATCCTGCTTGGTATTGACTGCAAGAATCACATGTTCTATTTAATCGACTTTGCTAAAGGTAAAATCCACGCGCAGTATCTGCCGCATCATCACGCCTATGGGGATAAACCAGCATACGCAATCGAGCTCAACGAAGGCAGTGATGTAATGATGCGCCCGTGCAATGTAGGAGAATTAAAGAGAGAATTTTTGCGCATAGCGTGAATAACACTATAACAATAAACACACAAGCGGCTTGACATTGTGGCGGGTTGGTGGTATACTTATATTGTAAGCAGGGGAGAGCCTCCTGCGTAACTTATTGCCCTATACAAATAACTGTATTGCAATATAGTGAAACACAAAAAACAGGGCCAATGCAAAGCTTGGAAAGGAAAAATCATGAAACTGACATATGCACAGAAAGTGTTCCTGAAATTTGTCGCAATCTCGCAGCTTTATGTTGCGCTTGCGGTGCTGGCTGTGGTAGCCTACGGAGCAGTCACAAAACTCCCGTGGCAGACAAGCTGGATGTTTGTGCTCGCAATGTTCTTGGTCGATGAGGCAGTAGCCGCCTACTACATGGCGAAACTGCATCGGCAGATTGCCGCCGTGGTATCTTATCACGACAATGACGAACCAAAAGAATAAGACATGCCCGCTTCGGCGGGCCGTCATCCAAAGCAGCTACCTCTCCGTGGTGGATGACAGGCAACGACTGGATAGAGCAGTCGGCCAAAAGCTGCACTCGAAATGGTTGTCACAGGTACGAAAGGAGAAAAATTATGTGTGCTGAAATGGTAAAGAAGAATGCTACGGAAAGTGCCGCCAATGAGGGAATGCCCGCAAAAGACACGCGCGAGTTCCTTATTGCATCTGGTATCAGCATTGTGCTGGGAATCGTGGCATATGTAGCGGCTTGGTTTGTGAATCCGCACATCTCATACATCTTTAAGCCGGGTCTTGACCCTGTTCTTGCGGCAATGATTACGGGTGGTGCGGGACTGTTCCTTGTGGGACTTTTTTCCATCCCCGTATATGCAATCATCGAAAAAGTAAAAGGTAGTGACTTTGAAAAGCTCGATTTATGCGGGAAAGTCTTATTTGGAGTAATTGTGATGGGGCTTGCAATAGCTTTCAGTGCTGCGTTTACCAACAGAATATATTAACCAATACAGCCGCCTAATCAGCGGCAGTCGTCTAAGCAGCAAACCGCCACGAGGTAGACGATGGGCAACGGTGATAAAACGGCTAATTGCTGTAAGGGAAATGGTCTCAACAAATGGTTGGAGGAAGAATCATGAAAAAGACTATATGCAAAATGGCGCTGACTCTTGCGGCAGCGATTGCAATGATACTGCTGGTTGCCGTTTGCTTGGCGGTCCCCGCTTATGCGTCAGTGGACCCTGCTCAATATGCCACCACGCAACAGACGGGGATGTCTATCGTGCGGCTGCTTGTAATCCTTGCATTAGGCTCTCCGTTTATTGTCATTTTTATGGGGGCTGTACTTGGAGCAGAGGCAGACAGCATCGATAGAGTGGCTGGTGCTCTATGCGTTGGCTTCGCGGCAGCGGCAGAAATGCTTCTCTGGGCAATCGGACACTGAATATTTTAGGAGGAGAAAACAATGACTGTGAAAATTCAAAAGCTGCTTACTGTTATTGCAGTGGTGGTGCTGACCCTGCTGCTGGTAGTCAGCACGGCGGTTCCGGCGTTTGCTGCGGAGACTGCAACCGCGAAGAACAATGAGCAGTTTGAGGTTGTAGAGCCAGAGTACAATAGCGATGCTAATGATTATGTGACGCTACCTGATGCTCCAGCTAAGGATGGATATACCTTCAAAGGCTGGAGCGTAGACGGAAGCACAAAACTCTATGACGCAGGTGAAACAATTGCAAACAATGACGGGCATAAAATGCAAATTCAACCTGTATACGAAGCAATTGGGGCTGAGAACGAAGGACGAGAAAAGGCATATGCAAACTTTAGAAACTTGTCTGTTATTTTATTTGTGATATTCATAGGATGTGCTGCACTTTCTTTTTTCTGCCCCGATAGTAGTGTCCCTTGGGATATAGTTGGTGGATTTGCTCTCTTATTATTATTGCCAGTGTTTTCCTTATACATACTTGCTTTATTAGCAAAACCTTAGGAGGAAAGAACAATGAGTGTGAAAATTCAAAAACCGCTCGCCGTTATTTCAGCGGTGATGATGACAATGCTGCTGGTAGTCAGCACGGCGGTCCCGGCGTTTGCCGCAGAGACGGCAACATCTACGACTGACAGCAACCCGCAAATTGTGTACGATGAGCCTGACTTGGGCGAAGATGATACCTCCGATAACGGCATCACGCTCCCAGAAGCACCGGAAAAGGAAGGCTATACTTTCCAAGGCTGGAGGGTAAATGGCGGCAGTGACCTCTACGATGCCGGTGATGTAGTGGTCAAAAATGACAGCGCAGAGCTGCACCTGCAACCTGTGTACAAAGCAGCTACCGGTGTAACGACAGAAGATAAGAGCGTAAGTTCCAACGAAGAAGAACCTGACCTTTTGAACCAGTATGAAGACGGTTCTGATATTGTCTTGCAGTACGGTCACGACAATATTCTGACTTTGCCGGATGCCAAGAAAAAAGAGGGCTATGATTTTTATGGCTGGTGTGTAAATGGTAACACCACAGACCTATACAAATCAGGCTCAACAATACCCATCAAAGCTCGCGAGAAAGTGACTCTCAGCCCGGTCTATGTCAGCACGAAGGAAGCTGACAATTTTACCAAGAATTACGGGATGGCAGCAATTATATGTTTTGTTTTGTTCTTTGTTTCTTGCCTTGCTGCCTGTGCAGATACTTTATATGAGGTATCAGGAATATTGCAAGCCTTTGGTATATTTTGGCTCATTGCGGCTTTCGCACTTGCTGCTTTTGCATTATATGGGCGTGACAATGTTATGCAGCAAGCTCTGGCTGACACACTGCAACAGCTCAAATACATGACACCGTAAATTGGGAGGATAGAGCAATGGCAGCTAAACTTCGAAGGTCGCTCGCCATCCTCGCGTCTGTAGTGGTGACTTTGCTGCTGGCAATCATCACAGCGATTCCTGCGTTTGCCGCAGAGGCTGCAAATGCAACGCCTGAGAATGGTCAACAAATTGCATATGAAGAGCCTGAATTCTTAAACGAGGAAAGAGGAGATAATTTCATCATACTCCCTGATGCTCCGAAGAAAGAGGGTTACACCTTTTCGGGGTGGAGTGTGAATGGAAGCACAAACTTATATTCCTCTGGAAAAGAAGTGTCCGTCAAAGCTGGCGAAAAAGTGACGCTCACGCCGGTCTATTGTAGTATTTTTCGCAGTAGATGCGCGTTCTGGGGAGGCATCTGTTTCGCAATTTTCTTTACGCTTTTTATCCTTAGAGCGTTTGGAGACAATTCGCGAGAAAAGGAAATTGTACTCAATATATTGATTACGATTTCTGTAATGGCATCGAGTTTTCTCATAACGGCTTCCTCTTTGCCTTCCCTGACACCGTAAAATACTTGCCCGCACCCCGCGGGCTGTCCCCAACAGCAAGCCTCCACGCGGCAGGGATGGACAACGACCAGAAGGTCGGCTAATTGCTGCTAATAAATGATTCTCGAACCTCATGAAAGGAGTAGATATATATGGTCGTATCCATCGACAATGGCAATAAACAGACCAAGACCGGGCGTGGCGCGGTCTTTACCTCCGGCGTGACCGTGAGCACGACTATGCCCGGCTTCGGCTCGGACATCCTCCACTGGAAGGATAAGTATTACATGCTTTCCAGCAAGCGCGGTGCG
>OLVR01000077.1_pt1 | contig 133343 bp, 112 predicted proteins | sample 1673261 | NCBI WGS metagenome assembly OLVR01 (sample SAMEA3178938, study PRJEB25190) | human gut metagenome | biome: human gut; feature: human-associated habitat; material: faeces | place: Austria | collected 2013 | reverse complement strand
GTCGGCTCGGCACTGTTTGTCAAGCTGGCGTTCAGCGCTGCGAAGAAATATCCCAAGGAGTGTAAAACGGCTCGCATTGACATTGACTGCCGCATGACCCACGTGATATGCGATTGGAGGGACAAAAAATGACCTATTTTGGAATGCCTTTCGGTATGTGGACGCTGTTTGCGCCGTCCTTCCGAAAACAGCTGACAGCGGTGTTCGGCTATGATACCGATACGGCAAAAGCGATTGCGAAAATAGCAAAGCCGAAATACAGGGAGATCATCTCCGAGCTACCCGAATTTGAAAAAGGCGACCGGTTCAAGATGAACATTGTCAACTGTGCAATGCTCGGCGCGTTCATCCTCTCCATGCCGGAGCGCCCGGATGTGGAACAGCTGACGGATTACTACGCAAAATCCATGATGACAAAGCCCATGAAATGGTTCTGCCGCAAAAGCGGAAAGAGCAAATTCACCGAAAAGGACATTGCAGGTATGAAAGCCACCGCCGCGCTGAGAGCCGCTGACCGCAACCCCTACTCGTGGAACATGGAGTTTTACGAATATCCCGACGACAGCGGCTACGAGGGACGCTTCACCAAATGCGGCATCTGTGTGCTGATGAAAAAGCTGGGGCTATATGACCTCACCCCTGCCCTGTGCCATCTCGACTACACCATGAGCGAGGCGGGCGGCGCGACTGACTTTGTGCGGCAGTACACTCTCGCCTCCGGCGGACCGTACTGCGACTGCGGATATAAAAAGAAGGGCTTCGTGAAAACCGGGACGGAGGCAGGACGATGAAGGAAACCTATCTCTCCCGTGATTTCCGTGAGACTGCGGCAAAATTCACCGTCTCTGTCTCGCAATAAAAAAAGCAGGATTGTTTTAAAACAATCCTGCTTTTCTTGTCATAACCGAACAAAACAATACAATACAATCCGAAAGTCCGTATTTAAATATTGATGTCGGGAAGTTCAATGGGTCCCGAGACGTCGGTTGTAGTCGGTTCAGTGCTGATGGTAATAATATCAGCCGTGCAAAATTCCGTTATTTCAAATGACGGAGCAGAATACTCTTCTTTCATTCTTTTTTCTCCTTTTTTAAGTCCTGTAAGCTGCGGCGGATTTTCCGTATCGCATCATAGCCTGCGTTAAATCATCAAGAGCAGTACCCTTATATGCACTTGACTGCTGAATAACACTTGCGTATGATTCGACGCTGAAAAGCATTGTGTTGCTGCAGGGAACGCCGTTTTCATAAACCGTAAGCAAAAGCTTATCGCTCAGCTCGTGTGCAAAAAGCTCATTACAATAAACATAATATGTGCCGTCGCCGTTATTCACAAAATCATTTTTGTCATAGGTAAATTTTGTGTTCCTAAATGCGATTTCAACGGTCTTGTTTTCAACGTCCTTAGCGGAAAACTTAGCCCTGAGCATAATTGAATTGTTGAGCACCAAGCCGCAAGTATTCCATTGCGCCGTAGGGCTGCTTATCGTTTTGTAATTTAAGTCGCTGATATTCTTAAACTTCTCTGCCCCATTGCTGCCCCAGCTTTTTTGAACAGCGGTCAGCTCGGAATTAACAAGATTATCCGTCTTATACCCTACATATTTCTGTGCCATAGCGCCGTAATTCAGCAAATCCACAAGTAGCGTGCGCAGCTTTGAGTATTCATCGCTGCTGTATCTGTCGAGCAATGTATAGGCGTACTCCTTGACGCTCAACGCCTTTTCGGGGCTTGTGTATTCCTCGTTTCCCTTTTTGGCGTGCAACACCGCAGTAACCTCATCATTCATAAGCTGCGGATTTATGCCCTTGTATGAGAATACGTAGTAATCCCCGTTCTGCTTATATTGTGTAGCCTTTTCTTCTTTTCCGTTACATTTAAATGTCATATAGAAATCATCGTAAGACGAAAGACTGCTTTTAGGTACTTTGAAATTCATTGTTATGCTGCTTTCGAGCGATATTGAAGCCTTGTCAATTGCAAGTGCGGGCTTTTCTTCCGGAGCAGCTTTGTTTTTGTAATAATATGTAACAACCGTACCGTCTGAAACAATCGGCTCATTCAAGCCGTCGGCCTTCACAAATTCATAACCGTAAAGTGATTTTGCCGGCGTTAAACCAAGCTTTGTGCCATACGGAACAGTAAATGTTCCTCCGGCAGTATTCGGTATTTCTGAGCCGTCCTCAAATTTATATTGGATTGAAACGGTTGTGTAACGCTGTGTTTCCGTATTATCGTCCGCTAAGATGTTACCGTTTTCGTCAAGTACCTGAAATGCCACGGTATCACCGTTCAAAAGCTGAGCGTCGGACGGAATTTGATAAATAAGCGAGCAGCTCTTCAGACCTGAATTGAAATCGCTCTTGATGTGGTCCAAAGCACCTATCGGCCAGAAATTCGCCTTATCATTCCAAACGGGAATGTCAAAGGTTTGAGTAGTCTGAAGCGGATTACCCGATGAATCGGTTGCCACGCTGCCGTCGGAATGCCTTATCCACATTTTGAACCTTATCTGCCTTGCTTGCTTATCCGAAACATTTTGAACGACAGTGCGCAATTCGATTTTTTTACCGTTCATATCGGTATTAAATCTGCTTTTACCGTTACCGCTCAAAAGCCTGCCGCTGCGATTTGAAGTATAAGTATAGTACGAGCTTGTTTCAAGGTCCGTAAAATCAGATGGACTTGAGTAGGCTCCGGTGTACTCCTTAACCTCAGGCGTGGCAACGTAGAGCTCTGCATCCTTGACAAGCTGAGACATTCTCTTGTAGCCCTGCAAGCGGCAAACCTCGCAAAACTGATAATTTGTATCTCTCATTATACACTCGTAGCTTGAGACAAGCATTTTTGAGCCGTAAGCATTGCGGCAGGTATAGGTGTTTCTGAAGCCTAAAAGCTGAGACCATTTTATCTTTGCCGGGTCTTCAACCGAGGAGAGATTCAGGGACTTCAGTTCCTTATCCCCAAGTAAATATCCGTTGCTGTACTCATCGCCGAGGCCGAGCAAGCTATGCCCAAGCTCGTGTGCAAAGGTCTTAGGCGCACGATAGCTGTCTGACGGTGTAATAAAATAGTGGAAGCCGTATTCGCGATTGTTATAGGCACCGCCGAAATCGGATTTTGTATTTACAACCACGGCGAACTGCGCAATATAATCGTGAACATAGTAATACGGTTCATACTCGTTCGACTCGCCGTTAGGTTTCGTCGGTATCGTGTTCGGGTCGGTTGTTTTTTTGATATGGGCATCGTGAATTTTCTCTATAAACTCAGGTCCGATGCATCTTTCCAAAATATGGTTCTTCCATTGGCTTCCGTGGAGATTGTTAGAAATAACCGGAGAATTGTAGCTGTCAACTATAACATCGAAGAAGGTACTCCCCCCGTTATCAAATGTAGACTCTGAGGCTGTGCAGAGGGCGTAAACGTTAAATCTGTCGGCATAGCTGCGATACGGCTCGTATTTCATAGCCTCTTGCCAAAGTCGTTTTACATCATTGATAAATTTACCCTGCTGACTTTTTGTATATCCCTCACCGCAAATGACGACAACCATATTTTCCGTGTCGCTGCGAGTCTTCTGAATAGTGTATACGGGAATGGTAGGATTAGAGTATTTCCCGTCAGCCGAATACCATGGTCCGAGCGTGGGCTGAATGCTTTGCTCGGTGCTGACATTCCAATCGGGATTTGCCTCTTCCGCAGGCTCTGAAATTGTATAATCCGCCTCCTGCTTATTCGGAGCAGAGCCGACATAAGGATTGCCCTGAGTGCCGCTGCCGGATGTTGCGACAAAATACTCGGTATCGAGATAAAACGCAGGTCTTACGCCCAAATCGGAATACCACGGAGCATATCTGCCCACCTCGCCCGACGAGCTGACATAACGCATATCATGATTACAGTCGGTAACGGGAGTACGAAGCCAATAAGGCCAAGCCATACCGTCGTTGTTGTATGCGACATAATAGCCTTTAAGATTTTTCCACACGGCGTTAGCCTGTTTCACATCGAGAAGGAACACCTTTTCGGTCGTGGTTTCAAAATATGAATTATCATAATTAGCCACAGCCTCCGAAATATCGGTGTAGTATAACAAATCGGAATTTGCGTCGCCCTCAACAATACCCTTATTGTATTCGGGATGAGAGACAAGAGAACGCTGGGTAACGGTTTTCATAGCGGCAATTTCCGACTTTGAAAATTCGTTTAAAAAGCCCGCTTTATTATTATAGGCCCCTGTTCCGCTGACATAACCATCCTTCGGCGGGTTACCGCAAAGCCAATCGACCTTACCTGCAGCCGCAGTCGAATTGAGCCAGGAACGCATATTGCTGTCTCTCCAATAATTTGAGCCGTAATCGGCGCGCTTATAGCTTCTGCTGTGCGATTTCGAATTGCTGTTGTCGTTTGTCTTGGCATCATACGCAAGAGTGTCAACAATTCTGTCTGCAAGCATAAGCGGACCGTTATCGTCAATACTCACGCAACGCCAAAGAATCGAGGCATTATTATATGTTCCCATTTTGACATAATCGCCCACTTTAATATCAGGCTTTGACGCCGCCTGAGCGAACATAGGCAGCAGCGAAACAGCCATGCACATCGTAAGCAATACTGCCGTCAGTTTTTTTACCATTAACTCAATCCTTTACCAAATATATTTGCTTACATTATATATGACTTGGTTATAGATGTCAACACAATTATAGTTAAACTTTTGTCAATTATGGCGGTTGCCTCTCATAATAAAATGCTTTCCGCAGCGTTAACATTCACGCTTTCCTTTAGCCGCTTATATATGACGAAAAAACATTTGATTTGCCCTTAAACACAAAAAAGCACCCTCCGCTTTCATTTAAAAAGCAGAAAGTGCTTAACATGGTTAAAAACAATTCACTTGGCCGCAAAGGCCGCAAGTATCAGCTGCAAATTGAGCTGATAATTTTTTCCGCGTCAAACGGCTCGCCGAAATGATTTCTATATTTCGACGTTAATATATATACCGTTACCTTATCGCTGCTTTCCGCTACGATACTGAAATATGACGAAGACTGCATTTCAAATTTGTCTGTGTAATTACAGTATTTATATCGGTAATCGCCCTTTGTTCCATCTGTATATTTAATGCTTTTTCCGCCGACCGAGGTCTCCCTTAACAGTTCTTTTTCAAGCCTTTTCTTAATAAGCTTTCGCGATGCCGCCGTTCCGCCGGTATACTCATATACGGTAGCTGTATAATAGTTATAGCTGCCGTCGTTTTTAGAATAATTATCAACAGTATAATAACCGCTTAAAAATCCGTTTGAATACAGCTCATTATCCGAACGCTCAGCCTCGTAATCAGACAAATCGACAAAATTACCCAAGCTGTATTTACTCTCGGCGGCTTCTTTATAGCTGCTCGTCTTTTCGCTGCCAGAATTTACAAATACCGCGGCAAAAAACGACACGGAGAAAACCACGCAGAAGGCCGCTATACATAAGGAGCTTATCTTAAGCGCGGATTTTATTTTTGCGTCATTGACAAAAAAGTAAGCGATATAGCAAATTATTCCGGGTATCAAAATTATGCTCGGTATAATCAGTTCAAAGGTATCAACAACAATATATATCGGTGTTGTTGTTACTTGGCTTTTGACAAAAGCCCAAAGAAGCCCCAATGCCACCACTGCAATTAAAATGACGACGAGATTTTTAATTGATTTCTTTTTATCCATATTAACCCCCGCTTTTTATAAGTAACAGAATATGTGTTACTTCCGCAATATATTGTATGTATACAATATGTTATATTGCTTTTTTTGTTTTGTCAACAGCGGCTGCTTTTAATAACGATAAAGGAAACCAAATGCACTTTACAGACAACCAAACACGGTACACTCTGCCGCTTTTATTACGGCTTGTTCACACACAACGAAAATGCAAAAACAGGATACAGCTTTTGCTATATCCTGCTTTTATAGCAAACAACTCTAATTTTAATAGAAACCCGTTAAGGGGGCGTAATTACGGTTTGGAGGGGGGCAACTATTGCCGATTGAACTACTATTTAGAAAAAAATATAGCTGTGCTATGCTACACAAACTGAAATTGTCTATTTCCGTTGCCATACCATTACATAATCTCTTTCACCGGTAGCTTCATCAATGCCATTGCACCGGATTTCAAACCCTTCTCTTTGATAAAAAGATATTGCCCGTGTATTTTTTTGATATACATTTAAGAACAATGTGTTTCTTTTTTCCTTTACGTAGTTTAGCAAAATTTTACCTATACCTTGAGATTGCATTTCGGCAGAAACAAAAACACCTTCAATGTATTCGTCACTCAACCCGATAAAGACCTGTATTTCCTGCTTATCCTCGTAAACATAGACTGTTGCCTGCAATAGCAGTTTTTTTACTAACTCAAAATTACTTTTCCAATATTGAGCAGAGATAAAATAATGTGACTTTATATTTGTATCCAACCATATATCTGCAACTTTATTTATATCCGCTTTTCGTAATTCTCTAATCATAACCGTGATGCCCCTTAAAAATCCGATTTGTCGAAATCATAGTACCATAATGCAGACTGACAAACAAGAAAAATCCACCGTAATTTTATCAAAATTACGGTGGATTTTTGGCGGAGAGTGAGGGACTCGGCTCACTTCGTTCGCCCTCGAGTTTGCTCCGCAAACTATCCTATTATAGACTTCTTTTGACAAGACTTCGTCTTGCAAAAGATTGTAAGGGTTCGAATCCCTTTTTAATTTAAAGCAAAAACAGGATACAGCTTTTGCTATATCCTGCTTTATTGGCGGAGAGTGAGGGATTTTTCGGCGTACTGCCGTACTCCTTCGCATCGCTTCGCTCTTTAACCACGGACTTTCAAACAGTCCACCGGACTGTTTTCATCGGCAAAGCCGACCGTCCTTGTTCGAATCCCTTGCTGTCTTATCAACAAAAAAATAAAGGGTATAGCAAACGCTATACCCTTTATTCTTGGCGGAGAGTGAGGGATTCGAACCCTCGGTCCCGTTAGGGATTACCTGATTTCGAGTGTTTTACTCCCAACACACTTTAGCGGATTTTGAGAAAAAATGCCCCATTTTAAGGGAAAAAGCTCTTGTCCGCAAAAAGATGATTTTCTCTCCGCTTCGGCTGCTTCCGACAGTTCGAAATGCGAGAGAACTATCGGAGAGAACTGACCGTACTGCTATCAAACATAATAACCGAAAAAGCCCGTAAAATCAATGGTTTTAAGGAATACGGCAACCAATAAGGTCATTCGATTTCGAATGTGTTATGCGATATGGAAAGTGTTAGAAAGGAGCAGAAAATAATGCAAGAAAAACTACTTTATTTACAGGTGAAATCCGAGCCAAAAGCGGCGAAAAGCGGCAAAAAACCGTGAGTTCGAATAGGTTTCAAAAATGGCTCAAAAAAAGCAAAAAAGAGAGAACTTGGAGAGAACGGAGAGAACTCAGGAGAGAACAAAACCCCTTTTCCCGCCTGCTTTTCAAGCACTCTCAAAATACTGTTGGAGAGAACTTTTACACCTTTCTTCTGCTGTTGACCAAAAAGCGCAAAGAGGTGTAAGTGATGATTACAGAAAAATATTGCAACGAGATTTTGCAGCAATATCCCGAATACATAACCAAAGACCAGATGTATCGTATCTGTCATATCAGCAAAAAGACCTGCTTGTTTTTATTGGAAAGCGGTCTTGTGCCGAACATAGATAGCGGCAAAAAAACACGCCGCTTCAAAATCAAGACGGTTGATGTTATTCAGTATTTGAAAGACAGAGATGATTACCCAGAGCTATTCAAAGCCCCAGACGGCTTTTATAAAGGAAATGGCGGAGATAAAAAAGCTCCGTCCTTTGATGAGGTGTTCACACACGAGGATTTAATTCGTATGCGGCAGTATTATGAACGACTGCTAAAAAACAACCCAGATGTTATGTCGGTTGAACAGGTAGCTCAGTTTACGGGCTACAATAAAAACTCGGTTAGTCGCTGGTGTGGTAAAAAAGAGCTGAAATGCTTTTATATCAAACAGCGTTATCAAATCCCTAAAGAGTATCTATTGGATTTCCTTGTAAGCAGATATTTCATAGGAATTGCCGTGAAGTCTGTCAAGCACCAGAGGTTTAATGAGCAAATACGAAAATTGCGTACAGGCAGCGATGACACAATGGCGTAATTTCTTAAACATATCTATAATGAAAAATGAAACGGAGGTATTCGTTATGAAAGATAAAACCTACCACGCATATCTGGATAGCCACGAGCGACAGTTGGTAATACATAGCCTTGTAGAGCTGAAAAACAGACTGATACAGGAAGGCAGATACACGGACTGCGTTGACGAGCTGATTTTCAAGGTTGTCAATGCTCCTGTTAAGAAAATGAAAATTGAACATATCTAAGGCATATCACACATAGCCGCTTATTCTTATTCAACTAAGAGTAAGTGGCTTTTTTGCGTTCTCTCACTCTTTTACATAGCCGCCTTGACAAAGCGGCTAAATTTATGCGAAAGGAGGACGCACAAATGTCAAATTGCAAAGTGATTGCTCTGACCAATCAGAAAGGCGGTGTCGGTAAAACGACCACGGCGGTCAATCTGGGTGTAGGTCTGGTACAGCAAGGAAAGAAAGTCTTGCTCATTGATGCCGATGCACAGGCAAATCTCACAATGGCACTCGGCTACAACAGACCTGACGATATACCCATAACGCTCTCCACCGTAATGCAGAACATCATAGACGATAAATCTTTTGATGTTTCGCAAGGTATCATACACCACAGCGAGGGCGTTGACCTGCTTCCGTCCAACATTGAGTTATCAGGCTTTGAAGTACGGCTTATCAATGCTATGAGCCGTGAGCGTGTTCTGAAAACCTATGTAAATGAGGTTAAAAAGAATTACGATTATGTGCTTATCGACTGTATGCCCTCTCTCGGTATGATAACGATAAATGCTCTGGCGGCGGCAGACAGCGTGATTATCCCAACACAGCCGCACTACCTTTCAGCGAAAGGTTTGGAGCTGTTGCTTCGCTCTGTGTCAATGGTAAAACGACAAATCAATCCCAAACTGCGGATAGACGGTATTTTAATGACTATGGTAATGCCCCGTACCAACATTTCTAAGGAAATCACGGCAACGGTAAAAAGTGCCTACGGTCAAAAAATCAAGGTGTTTGATACTGAGATACCGCATTCTATCCGTGCGGTGGAAGCTACCGCAGAGGGCAAGAGCATTTTTGCTTATGACAAAAGCGGTAAGGTTGCCGCAGCTTATGAGCAGTTCGGAAAGGAGGTGGTAGAGATTGGCGAGAAGCAGAGAAACCAAAATCGAACTGACCGCTTACGATGACCTTTTTCAGACAGATGAAAGCCGTGCAGAAGCAAAGCTGAGTAAAATTAGAGATATTCCCTTATCGCAGATTGACGAGTTTCCAGACCACCCGTTCAAGGTTTTAATGGACGAGGATATGGAACAGCTTGTCGAGAGCATTAAGCGAAACGGCGTAATGACCCCTGCTACCGTTCGGCTTAAAGAGGACGGACGGTATGAGCTTGTAAGCGGACACAGAAGAAAAAAGGCTTGCGAGCTTGCGGGGCTTGAAACGCTGAAATGCGAGGTTAAAGAGCTGACCCGTGATGAAGCCATTATTGTAATGGTAGAAAGCAATTTACAGAGGTCAACGATTTTACCGAGTGAGAAAGCCTTTGCTTATAAAATGCGGCTTGAAGCGATGAAGCGACAAGCAGGCAGACCCACGAAAGAAAATTATTCCCCAATGGGTAATAATTTAGAGTTTGCCACTTCGAGCGATGAACTTGCCGACAAAGTTGGTGAAAGTAAAAATCAGATTTTCCGTTTTATCCGCTTGACCGAGCTTGTTCCCGAAATCCTGCAAATGGTAGATGAAAGGCAGATTGCTTTTCGTCCTGCTGTTGAAATCTCTTATATGACCGAAGAACAGCAATACACCTTGCTTGAAGCTATGAGCTACAACGACGCTACCCCGTCGCTTGCACAGGCTATCAAAATGAAGAAGTTTATGCAGGAGGGTAAGCTGACAGGCGAGGTTATCCAGAGCATTATGGAGGAAGAAAAACCCAACCAAAGGGAAAAGCCTGCTTTCCGTGACGAGAGGATAACCAAACTCATTCCTAAATCTGTTCCCAAAGGACAGGAAGCGGATTTTGTTGTAAAAGCATTGGAGTTTTACAACCGACACTTGCAGCGAAACAAAGCTCAGGAACGATAGCCGCACACCGAGGGCGAGGTCTGCCCGTTTTCGTGGATAGCCGCTTTTTCGGCTTCCCCCTCTCCACACCTCACCCCCTTTTTTACTACCAAGACTATCCGAAAAAAGAATATATGCAAAACTCTTTGTTTGAAAGATTTTCTACCTTTGAGAGCTTCTGAGGTTTTTCGTATAATGAAGCCGCAAAGGAGGTCTATGCTATGCGAAAAAAGATGATTGCAATGCTATTTGTGCTGATATTGACATTAAGCGGCTGTGCTGATGTTTCAACAGCTCCCGAAGAAAGTGATAATTATGAGTTTGTAGCGGAAACAGAAGCCGCCGCCGAAACAGAAAGCACAGAAAGCAGTTTTTTCTCGGAAAGTAAAGAAAGTGAAAGTGCCAAAACGGATACTGAGCTTGAAAGCAATGCCGAAGTTACAGAGTATGAGCCTGTTGAAAGCGAAACTTCAAAACAGAACGAGCCTGTATCGCAAGGAAAAAATCAAGTATCTGAAACAAAACCTGCGGTAACAGAAAGCAGCTCTGCTCCTGTCGAAAAGCCAGAAAAAACAGAGCCGCCTGCGGAGATACCACCGCAGACAGTCCCCGAAGATACAAAGCCTAAAACCGCCTATGATTATGAATTTGACATTGAAACGGTCAAGGAAGATTGTATCGGCATTGGTCTGGATATGGGGCTTGCCTTAGACAGCTCACTCACTCCGAGTAATTCTACTTGGTGGAAACCTGTAACGGCATCACAGAACAATCAGGGCGAAGCATTAAAGCAGAGCCTTGAACGCTATATCACATTCCATACTGTCGAAAATCTCGGCACATACGGAATTGATGAAATCACAGCTTTTAATATTTATTGCGAAGCAAGAGGAAACGGCAGCTACTCGATTTATTTCCTCTTTGCGTGAGCAGCTATCAGGCTTTTCCCTCTGTTCAAAGACAGAGGGATTTTTTATGCTCAAAATCAAGAAAGGACGGTTTAACAGCCTATGAAAACTAAGTTTACAAAGAAAGGCAGGCGTATCCTGTCGGCGGCTCTCTGCTTGCTGATGATGATAACAGCTCTGCCGATGTCTGCCTTTGCGTGGACGAGCGAGGAAGGTAAAAGCTGCACATCTTCCTTTGGCGATTACTATGTCGGCTCTGACGGCGAGTATTACCGAAGCAAAGCAACCTATTCTTTTATCGTTTATGACAGTAAAGGCAACATTACCGTGCAAAGCATTAACGCAGGTAACGCCAAGCGAAAATATCTGATGACAGATAATAGCGGAACACATCAGGTTTACTGCGTGGAGTCTGGCGTTGATTTCAACACGGGCAATTCCTATGTGTCCAAAAGCGGAAAGAACAGCTCGTATTTTCAAAACCTGCCGACTGACGCTCAGTTCGGTATTATGATGGCTTTGATGTATGGCTGGCACGAGGGTAAATCCTCTCCCGTTGCAGGCACAAATGCAGATGATTATGCTTTTGCGACCCAGACAATTATCTGGGAATATCAGCAGCAGCTCCGCACAAGCCCCTCAAACCGCCAGAGTGCAAACGGGATTGACGGGGACACTTACTACTATTCCCTGAAAGGCAGACCCGCCGAGAAGTGCTACAACTGGATTTTGTCGCAGATGTCAAAACACTATACCATTCCGAGCTTTGCGGCAAGAAGCCAGAGCAATGCGGACACCTACACTCTCAAATACAATCCCGATACAAAGAAATACAGCCTGACGCTTGAGGATACCAACAACACATTGTCCGATATTAAGTTTTCCGCAAGCGGTATTTCCGTAACAAGAAGCGGCAACAAATATACTTTTACGAGTGATAAGATGATTACTTCTCCCGTAACAGTATCGGCACAGAAAAATGTCAATCTCGATTGCGGAGAAATGCTTATCTGGGGCTGTGTTGGTAAACAGACAATGGTTTCTGGAGCTTCCGACCCCGTATATTTCTATCTTAAAATCGACACGGAAACCTACGGCACAGGACAGATTAAAAAGACCTCTGAGGACGGTGTTGTGTCTGGCATTAGCTTCAATATTTCTGGAAACGGTGTAAATAAAACCGTTACCACAGGCACAGACGGTACGGTAGATGTTCAGCTAATGCCGGGGGTTTACACCGTTACAGAGCAGTCCATTGACCGATACGAGCCGCAGAGCGTTCAAAGGGTAACGATTGTAAGCGGTCATACTGCTACCGTAACCTTTAACAACACCTTGAAGCGTGGCAGTCTGGAGATTATCAAAAACTCTGAGGACAATCTTGTGGAGGGTGTGAAGTTCCACCTTTATGGCACATCTCTTAGCGGCTTGCCCGTTGATGAGTATGCTGTTACCGATGAAAACGGTGTGGCAAGATTTGAAAATGTCCTAATCAGCGGCGAAACACCTTACACCGTAGAGGAAGTAGATACGGCTATTCGCTATGTTGTTCCCGAAAGCCAGACAGCTCCTATTGAATGGGACAAGGTTACAAGCCGCAGCTTTACGAACATTCTCAAAAAGTTCAATGTGACCGTGACGAAATCCGATGCGGAAACAGGCACGGCACAGGGCGACGCTTCTCTTGCAGGTGCAGTTTACGGCATTTATAAAGGCGAAGAACTGATTGACACCTACACTACGGACGAGAACGGGCAGTTTACAACAGACTATTATATCTGTGATGATGATTGGACTATCCGAGAAATCAGCCCGTCCGAGGGCTATCTACTCGATACTACAATTCATCATATCGGCGCAGAGCCAGAGCTTTATACCGTAGAGCGCAACAGTACCGCAAACGATGTGACTGAGCAGATTATCAAGGGCAATATCGCCATTATCAAGCACACCGATGACGGAGAAACCCAGATTGAAACACCCGAAACGGGAGCAACCTTTGAGGTTTATTTGAAAGCCGCAGGCAGTTATGACGCAGCAAAGGAAACCGAGCGAGATATACTCACCTGTGATGAAAACGGCTTTGCTCAGACAAAGGATTTGCCTTACGGTGTTTATGTCGTGGAGCAGACCTCTGGGTGGGAAGGTCGAGAGCTGATGAAGCCTTTTGAGGTATTTATCAGCAAGGACGGTCAGACCTACCGCTATCTTATCAATAACGCTAATTTTGAAAGCTATATCAAAATCGTAAAGAAAGATGCGGAAACAGGTGCTACCATTCCGTATGCAGGCGCAGGCTTCCAGATTTACGACCCCAACGGTGAGCTTGTAACAATGACTTTCACTTATCCCGAAGTGACGACCATTGACACCTTTTATACCACAGCAGACGGTTATCTCATTACGCCGCAGACTTTGGAATACGGCACAGGATACTCAATCGTGGAAGTGCAGGCTCCGTATGGCTATGTTCTGAACTCCGAGCCTGTCTATTTTGATGTAACGCAGGACGGCTCTGCCGAAGAAAGCGGCATTACGGTCATTGAGGTGGTTCGCTCCAATATGGCGCAGAAAGGCACAATTACCGTTTCCAAATCTGGCGAGGTGTTCACTTCCGTTTCTGAGAATAACGGAATGTATCAGCCCGTATTTGCGGTACAGGGGCTTGAAGGTGCGGTTTATGAGATTACCGCCGCCGAGGATATTTATACTCTGGACGGAACGCTGAGAGCTTCTAAGGGCGAGGTTGTTGACACTATTACCACAGGCACGGACGGAACTGCAAAATCAAAAGAGCTGTATCTGGGCAAATATGAGGTCAAGGAAATCACAGCTCCTTACGGAATGGTGCTGAATGACGAAATTCACGCTGTCGAGCTTGTGTATGCAGGTCAGAATATTGCTGTTACCGAAACCGAAACGAGCTTCTACAATGAAAGGCAGCGTGTGGAAATTGACCTTGTAAAGAGCCTTGAAACAGACGAAGCCTACGGTGTTGGCAATAACGGCGAAATCTTTGATGTAACCTTTGGATTGTATGCAGAAACAGACCTTACCGCCGCAGACGGTACGGTTATCCCCGCCGATGGTCTGATTGAGATTATTTCTCTGGACGAAAACGGCAAAGGCACGGTCAATAGCGACCTTCCGTTCGGCAGCTACTATGTAAAAGAGCTGTCAACCAATTCCGCCTATGTGCTGAATGAGCAGAAATACCCTGTCCACTTTGAGTACGCAGGTCAGGACACGGCGGTTGTTCATCTTTCCGCCAATGACAGCGAAGCTATTGAGAATGAAATCATTTACGGCTCGGTAAGCGGTCTGAAATCCGATGAGGACGGAAACGCTCTGGGCGGTGCGGTCATCGGTATCTTTAAGACAGGTACAGAGGAGTTTACAAAAGAAAATGCTATCCAAACTACCACATCAGCCGATGATGGTAGTTTTTCTTTTGAAAAAGTACCGTATGGCACTTGGGTAATCCGTGAAATTGAAAGTCCCACAGGTTTTGTACTCTCCGAGGAAGAAATCGCCGTAACTGTCGGCAAGGTTGATGAGGTCGTGGAAATCGAGCTTGTGAACTACTTTATCAAGGGGAATATTGAACTGACTAAGGTTGACGCAGATTATCCCGACAATAAGCTCACAGGTGCGGTCTTTGAGGTGTATGCCGATACAAACGGCAACGGCGAATTTGATAAAGACGATGAGCTGTGCGGCGAAATGACTGAGCTTGAGGGCGGCGTTTATCAAATGACCGAGCTGCGCTACGGCAAGTATTTCGTCCGTGAAAAAACAGCTCCAGACGGCTTTGTGCTTGATGAAAGTGTGTACGGCGTTTCCATCGAGGAAAACGGCAAGACCTATACCGTAGAAAACAAAGCAGGCGTTGGCTTTATCAATGACGCACAGAAAGGCTCTCTCAAAATCGTAAAGACTTCCTCTGACGGTAAAGTTGAGGGCTTCTCTTTCCGTGTGACAAGTGCTGACGGCTACGACCAGACCTTTAAGACCGACAAAAACGGAGAAATCTTTATTGAGGGTTTGCGTATCGGTGAATACACCGTGTCCGAAGTCAGCGACTCGGCTTCCGCAGGATATATCCTTCCTGCCGACAAACAGGCAACCGTCAAAACAGACTCTACTACTATTGTTGAAATGCACAACGAGTTCAGGGATACGCCAAAAACAGGCGATGACTTTAATCTGGGCTTGTGGGTAAGCCTTGCGGCTGCTTCCGTTATCGGTGCAGGCGTTCTCGGCTTTGTCGGCTTCAAGAAAAAGAAAAAGGAGGACTGATTTATGGACGCTAAAACTATTATCGCCATTGTGCTTGTAGTGTTTATCGTCGGTGCGGCAATATGGCTTAATATCCGAAACAGAAAGAAGAAATAACCCGATATGACAGGAAAAGGGCGGCTTATGTTGATAAGCCGCCCTCTTTCCATATATGGAGGCAATCTATGAAAAATCTGAAAACCATTGAAGCTAAGGTAAAGGCTATTCTGCAAAAGAACGAGGACGCAAGAAACGATGATATGACCCTCTATCTGATTGTGTGCAACACCTATTTGAAAGGTGCAGGAGCAATGCCCTTTGCGGAAGTAATGGAACAGTATAAATATCTCGGTCTGCCGAGCTTTGAGAGCGTGGGCAGAACACGCCGTAAGCTGCAAGCAAAATATCCAGAGCTTGCGGGGAACGCCCGTGTAAGGCGGCTCCGTGCCGAAGGCGAAAAGGCATACCGCAAATACGCTAAGGAATGAGGTGTGAAATGGAAGAAAAACGCATAAACGGCGGTTATGAAATCATCGAAAGCTGTACTATCGGGAACAACGAGCTTGTCATCGGTCATAACGCCAAAGCCCCCAACCCGTATGTGTGTTGGTACTGCAAGGACGGCTCGGATTATTTTTGGGGATATTACTGCAATCAGTTATCGGAAGCAAGGGAAAAGCTGAATGAACGCTACCAAAGAGAATACCGTATGCCCTACAACCAGCCCGATAAAAAACAGAAAAGCCGTGATGACCGTGAGCGATAAACGAAAATATGACTGCACGACCTGTCCTTATCCCCGATATAAGGACGGGTCTGTTATTTTCTGTGATGTCTGTATCCGCAGGATTTTAGACGAGCAGAAAGAGGAAAAGAAACGAAAGGAGCAATCGAATGAGTGAAGAAAAACGAATGCTCGGCAATTATGAGGTCGTGAACAGCATTTATATTGGCGACAAAGAGGTTGTTTTCGGTGTAGATAAAAGCGATAAATACCCTTTCCTTGTAAGCTACTGCGACTACCATAATCCGTTTGGTGTGCCGTGGGCGACAGAAAGCGTTGGTTGTGACGATTATCTGGAAGCTATGGGGATTTTCATTCAGCGAGTACAGTCCCAGATAGAACAAACCAAATCCGAATTATCCAAATTCGCTTTTGACAATACCGTGTTCACGAAAGACCATTGTATTCCCGACAAACGCAGCAGCAGTATTGTCGGCAAGGTTGTCGTTATCAATGCAGAGCCGAAACGGTATGAATATCAGCACCCTGCTTTTCAGCTCGTTTTGGCGGACGGCGGCAATGGAGCAACAGGCGGCAGAGGTAACGCTGTCTTTGGTACTTGCCTTGCCACAGGCGAAAAATCCAGATGGGAACGGTACGATGTGTTAGGAGAAATCAAGCCCGAATGTATGCCTGATTGGGCAAAGGAAGCTCTTGCAAAAATCAAGGAGCAGCAGAAAGAGAAAAAACAGAAAAATCGGGAGGAACGCTGATATGGAGATACGAGCCTTAACCCCTGCCGAACAGAAATACACCTACGCTCAAAGTATGCAGCTTGAGGGACAGACAAGTAATATCGGACACTTGCGTGGAGATTTTGCATCTTCTGGATATGGCTTTTACACTACTTGGTTTGATACAAGACCGCAATGGAAAACGGACGAGTTTAAGAAAGAGCTTGACGAGGTTATCAATTCGCTTCGTGAGGACAAGGGACTTTTGCACAACCGCTATGATATGAGTGCGTTTGCAAAGCATTATCCCGAAAGCGCATTTGCAGGAAGCTATTGCACCGAGTACGGTTTCCGTGTGGATACGGAAAAACACGCCTTTCTGTTTCGGTGCAATCCGACTAAGGGCGATTACAATTTTTACTGCTATTGCTTTGTGAAAGAATGGCTTGATAAGCATATCCAAAAAGCTGAACAGGGTATCCGATTTATCGACCCAAATTACAAAGAGCTGTTTCGTATCCCAGACGGCGGCAAAATCATCATCACATCATCGTGGGGAGAAAAAACCGAACGCCCCTGCCGTTTTATTGACGAGTATCATACCGAGATTGGAAATAACATTTTCCATATCTGCGAGTTTGCCGAGCGTATGGAACAAAACGGAGCGACCTATGAGCCAAAGCCCACAGAGCCGCAGACGGTAACAAAAGCCCCAAAGCATAAAGATTTAGAACGATAGGAGGTTTTGAAAATGGCACTCAACCAAAAGGCAATCAAGGTGCTTGGTAAGGTCTTTGAAGCAGGCTTTACTGATGAAAAGTCGATTGCCGCTATGACAATGGACGATATTCTTGCGATACAGGGTATCACCATAGCCGACATTGGTATTATCAATGAGCTGCAAAAGAGTATCAAGGCAAATAAGGTCATTTCCTTTTTTAGCGGTGAAATGAAAGAATGACTATGACAATCAGCGATAAGGAGGTGTGTAAAGAATGGCTGCGAAGTATCAGCTAATTACAGAGCTGTATCGGCGCACAGGCGTGGCGGTTGCTAAAAATCCGCAGGCGTGGCAGAGCTTTTTGTCTGCCGCTTGCCGCAACTATAAATGCCGATTTGATGAACAGCTCTTGATTTACGCTCAACGCCCTGACGCTGTTGCGGTAGCACAGCTTGAAACTTGGAACAAGCAGTTTAAGCGTTGGGTAAACAAAGACAGCAAAGGCATTGCGGTGTTCGACCCGAAAGGTCGCAGGAACACGCTGAAATACTATTTTGATATATCCGATACGCACGAGGGTTATTACGGCAGCCGCCCTGTTCCGATATGGCAGATGAGTGAGCGATACGAGCAGGCAGTTATTGAACGGCTTTCCGACAGATTTGGCGATGTAGAAAGCACCGACCTTGCTTCGGTGCTGATGGAAACGGCAAAAAACGCAGTTGAGGATAATTTGCAGGATTATATGCCGCAGCTCAAATCCTGTACGCAGGACAGTTTGTTAGAGGAACTTGACGAATATAATATCGAGGTCATTTACCGACAGCTTGCGGTCAACAGCGTAGCATATATGCTGATGAGCCGTTGCGGTGTTGATACCGAAGCGGTATTTGAGCGTGAGGATTTTGCGGAAATCATTAACTTTAATACTCCCGCTACTATCAACGCCCTCGGTATTGCGACAAGCGATATTTCTGAAATGGCACTCAGGGAAATCTCTCAGACTATCCGAGATGTGCAAATTGCGGAGAAAAGTCAAAATCGCACCTTTGCGCCGCAATCTCAAACACGCTATGATGTAGGCAGAGAACAAGCCGAAAGGAGTAATCATAATGAGCGAAATCACATACACCAAACAAGGGGATTATCTTATTCCCGACCTAACATTACCGACAGAGCCAGAAATTCAGCTTGGCAGATACGCTTTGATGCACAGGGATTATCTGGAGCAGCACAAACGAGTGACCTACCTCAACCTGCTGACATCGGGCGAGCTGAACAAACATCTTTACGAGGTGGAACAGACGGCTCTTACGAGGTTGGAGCTTCTGACAAAACAGCTTTGCAAGGAGCAGGGCGTGACGGAGGAACTGAAAGAAAAAGCGCCGATGCAATGGGTCGGGCTGATGAACAATATCCGCAGTCAAGCGGAGGAAACGATACTGAACGAGCTGATTTACAGCTAAATGTCGCTGATGAACAGCAGGTCACAGTTAATCTCCCCACCGTAGAAGAACAGATTGAAATGTTAGCTGAAGCAGAGGACGAAAAATCCTCTGCTTTTGTTATTTCTCAGGAAGATATTGACTCTGTTCTCCAAAGAGGAAGCGGATTTCAGAATGGTAAATACCGTATCTACCGTCAGTTTCAAAAGAATGAGGACGGCAAAAGCAATATTGATTTTCTCAAAAAAGAGTACGGCACAGGCGGCGGCACGCATTATTTCCCAGACGGTACGCAGGGACACACTTGGCACGATGGGAAAGGCATTGCGATTGAAAAGTACGGCTCGTCTGCAAACCCCGACCTTGTTCTTTCTTGGGCAAAGGTCGAAAAACGGCTGCGTGAGCTGATAAAGAATGACCGCTACCTGAATGAAAAGGAAAAAGACCACTACGCCGATTATCTCGAAAGTGAGGAAGCTCCGCAGTACGAAATCGACACGCAAAGGAAAATGGCAAGGCAGCGTTTCATCGACGCAAACCGTGACCTTCCCCCTGCCGATAAGAGAGATACCCTTGCTTTGCGGCTGTCCGATTTTATCCGTGATTTAGACCATTATGAGAAAGACCTGCTTGAAAATGTGGAGCGTACCGACCTTGCAGATGTAACCGCCGAACAAATGGAACATCATTTAGGCGACCCTTCTACTGTTCAGCAGCTCATTGATTTTCTTGCTTTGGTACAGGGAAAGACCGCCGATGTTTACAGCCGCAGCAATGCGTGGCGGTTTTCACAGGAGCTTATGGAGCTGTATCCTCTCCGCTATGTCTATCACGAGGACGATGTTGTATATATCGGGGCAGACAAATATGAGATTGCGGCGTTTGATGAAAACGCTGTTTCCCTGCGTAATCCTGACTTTCCATTGTTCGGCAAGGAACTCAGCCGAGCTGATTTTGAGGAAAAGTTAAAGGAAAACCCTGCTAACGACCATTTGAAAGTAGTCGTTACCGAAAAGCAGAGTGTTCAGACACCGTCCGAAGAAAAGCCAGACGGCATAAAGTTCTCTATCGGATTTTCGGAACACCCCGCCTTTTATGACAGGCAGTTTAATGACCGATATACCGATTTGAGCTTTGCTCTGGGTAACTATCTTCTTGGCGTTCTGGACGAAAAGCAGCATAGAGAGCGTGAAAGCAAAGATAATGTCGGTTGGTATCATAAGACCGATTTTGAGATTACCGCTACTATCGGCGGCGAAGATTTCCATTATGAAGGACGGTTTGATATTGGCGACGGCGAGGGCGACCTTATCTCCCATATCAAAAACTTTTACGAATACTCTCTGTCCCCGAATTGCCCGTTTATTCCCGAATGGAAGAAACAGGGCGAGGATTATTACCGTGAACAAATAGAAAGCCTGCAATGGGGACGAGATGTGTTTTTACCTTATCTGGAGCAGCATAAAACGCTCACCCCAGAGGACGAAAAGCTATATGCGGAGATTATGGCAACGGAAAGCGATTGGTTTGTCCCTGTTGAGGATAAACAGCAGGCTTCTGATTTGCAGCCGCAGATTGTCGCTTATTATAAATCCGATGACGAAAATATTGTCATTGTGCAGGCTTCCAACGGAAAATATTTTAATCACTACGGCTACGATGAGGACAGCAACAACTTTGCTTCTGCGGCAGGCGGCTTTGATACCTTTGAAGAAGCCGAGCAAACCTTATACGCTCACCGCCCGACAGCCATAGATATAACAGAGGAAAAGCAAACTCCGCATTATACCGTAGAACTGACTTCCGATGCCTTTGCCGACCCGTTCATCATACGGGATAACACCGTACCATACGGAGAGGACGGGCAATATTACGATGTGGACGGTATTTACCAGACCTTTGAAACCGAGGAAGAAGCGCAGGAATATGCCGATACTCTGAATAGTGCTGAAAACATCGTCAAGCTGTTCGCCCAGAAAGATGCGGAACGAAGCCAGCAGGAACAGCCCGACAAGCATGATAACGCTGACCTTATCGGCAAGGAAATTCTTATTGATAACCGCCGCTATGTCATTGAAAGCATCAGCGAAATAAGCGGCGATGTGTCAATGCGGGATATGACCTTTGCCGATGCTGTAGGCTTTCCCGTCAACCGTGTGGAGAAAGTCGGCTATGTCCGCAGTCTGCTCAGTAAAACACAAGAAGAAAAGAAGCCCGAAAACGCTGTGTCTTCTGCTCCTGTCCCTGTTCCCTCAGAGCCACGGCACAATTACCGCATTACCGAGGATACTTTGGGTGTCGGCGGCGCAAAAGAAAAGTTCCGTAATAATATGGCGGCTATCAATCTCCTGCACGAATTGGAGCTTGAAAACCGACTTGCCACACCCGAAGAACAGGAAATCCTTTCAAAGTATGTCGGTTGGGGCGGTCTGTCTATGGCGTTTGATGAACACAATACGGCGTGGGCTGATGAGTTCAAAGAGCTGTATGCAAGCCTTTCTCCAGAAGAATACCGTTCTGCAATGGAGTCCACTCTGACAGCGTTTTACACGCCGCCCGTTGTAATCAAAAGTATGTATGAAGCTCTTGAGCGTTTGGGCTTTTCCGAGGGCAGTATTTTGGAGCCGTCCTGCGGAACGGGCAATTTCTTCGGTCTGCTTCCTGATACGATGGCAGGCTCGAAGCTCCACGGTGTGGAAATCGACCCCCTTACGGGAAAGATTGCAAAGCAGCTCTATCAGAAAGCTAATATCGCCGTACAGGGATTTGAAGAAACAAAACTCCCAGACGACCACTTCGATGTAGTTATCGGCAATGTGCCGTTTGGTGATTTTAAGGTCAATGACAGCCGTTACAACGCCCAGAAGTTCCTCATTCACGACTACTTTTTCGCAAAGGCTCTTGATAAAGTTCGTGCAGGCGGTGTCGTTGCGTTCATTACCTCTAAGGGAACAATGGATAAGGCAAGTCCTGAAATACGCAAATATATTGCTCAGAGAGCCGAGCTGCTCGGAGCTGTCCGACTGCCCGACAACACTTTCCGAGCGAACGCAGGCACAGAGGTCACGAGCGATATTCTCTTTTTGCAGAAGCGTGACCGTGTAATTGATACAGAGCCAGATTGGGTACACCTTGATACCGATGAGAATGGTATTACAATGAACAGCTATTTTGTGCAACACCCAGAGATGATTTTAGGCGAGATGAAAATGGAAAGCACACGCTTTGGTTTTGACTCTGCCTGCAAAGCATATCAGGATATACCTCTGTCGGAGCTGCTTCATAACGCTATCCAGAACATTCAGGGAGAAATCCCAGAGTACGAAAACGAGCTTGACGAAATCTCTGACGGGCAGGACGCTTCTATTCCCGCCGACCCGAATGTACGAAACTTTTCGTATGCGTTGGTGGACGGCAAGGTTTACTTCAGAGAAAATGACCGTATGACCCCTGCTATGGCATCTGTGACAGCAGAAAACCGTATCAAGGGACTGATACAAATCCGTGATTGTGTGAGAAAGCTCATAGAGTATCAGACCGAGGATTATCCAGACGATTTGATACACACCGAACAGGAAAATCTAAACCGTTTGTATGACAGCTTTACACAGCAGTACGGACTCATCAACAGCCGAGGGAATTACCTTGCTTTTGCATCAGACGAGAGTTACTTCCTTTTGTGTTCTCTGGAGGTGCTTGACGATGATGGCAACTTCAAAAGAAAAGCGGATATGTTCACAAAAAGGACGATAAAGCCCCACCGTGAAATCACTTCCGTTGAAACTGCAAGCGAAGCGCTTGCACTGTCTATCGGTGAAAAAGCTCGTGTTGACCTGCCCTATATGGAACAGCTTACAGGCAAACCAAAAGAAGAAATCATTAAGGACTTGCAGGGCGTTATCTTCCGTATCCCCGCAACCGAGCCTGCTCAATATGTAACTGCCGATGAGTATTTGTCTGGCAATGTAAGAGCCAAACTCATAACCGCCGAAGCCGCAGCAAAGGAAAATCCAGAGTTTGCGGTCAACGCACAAGCCTTAAAGCAGGTCATACCGCAAGACCTGTCGGCGGCTGAAATCTCCGTCCGTCTGGGTACGACTTGGATACCGCAGGAGGATATTCAGAGGTTTGTAATGGAGCTTTTAACTCCGTCAAGCTCTGCGGCAAGCCGTATCAAAGTACGGTACACGCCGATTAACGGCGACTGGTTTATCGAGAATAAGAGTTCCGATTACGGAAATATAAAGGCGGAAAGCACCTACGGTACAAAAAGGGCTTCCGCCTATCGTATTATTGAGGATACTCTAAATCTCCGTGATACCCGTATTTTCGATTATGTCTATGACGAGAACGGAAACAGAAAAGCTGTATTCAACGCAAAGGAAACCACGGCGGCGCAGGCAAAGCAGGAAGTCATCAAGCAGGCGTTTCAGGACTGGATATGGAAAGACCCAGAACGGAGAAACCGCCTTGTCAGGTATTATAATGATACTTTTAACTCTGTTCGTCCCCGTGAGTATGATGGAAGTCATATTACTTTCGGTGGCATCAGTCCAGAAATCACCCTAAGACCGCACCAAGTAAACGCTATCGCTCATATCCTCTATGGCGGCAATACGCTTCTTGCTCATAAAGTCGGTGCGGGAAAGACCTTTGAAATGGTCGCCGCCGCACAGGAAAGCAAGCGGCTTGGACTTTGCAATAAAGCGATGTTCGTTGTTCCAAATCATCTTGTCGGTCAATGGGCTTCTGAGTATCTGCGTCTGTATCCGAGCGCCAATATCCTTGTGACACGAAAGCAGGATTTTGAAACGGGAAACCGCAAAAAGTTCTGTTCCCGTATTGCCACAGGCGATTACGATGCGGTCATTATCGGGCATAGTCAGTTTGAAAAAATCCCGATGAGCATTGAACGGCAACGGGAACAGCTTGAACAACAGCTCGATGATATTGAGCGTGGTATTGATGATGTGCAGGCAAGCAAAGGAGAACAGTTCACGGTCAAGCAGCTTATGAAAACCCGAAAAGGGATAAAAGCAAAGCTCGACAAGCTCAACGATACCAAGCGTAAGGACACGGTAATCGACTTTGAACAGCTCGGCATTGACAGGCTTTTTATTGACGAAAGCCATTTTTACAAGAACTTGTATCTCTACACGAAAATGCGGAATGTCGGCGGCATTGCCCAGACCGAAGCTCAAAAATCAAGCGACCTGTTTATGAAATGCCGTTATCTGGACGAAATCACAGGCAACCGAGGGACAATATTCGCAACGGGTACGCCTATCAGCAATTCAATGGTAGAGCTGTATTCTGTTCAACGGTATTTGCAGTATGATACCTTACTGCGAAACGGCTTGCAGCATTTTGACAGTTGGGCTTCTACCTTTGGAGAAACTGTAACGGCTCTGGAGCTTGCCCCAGAGGGTACAAACTACCGAGCTAAGACACGCTTTGCCAAGTTTTTTAATCTTCCAGAGCTGATGTTGATGTTCCGTGAGGTGGCGGATATACAGACCGCCGATATGTTAAAACTCCCCGTGCCGAAAGTAAATTACCACAATATCAAGACCAAGCCGAGCGAGATACAGACCGAAATGGTAGCTGCTCTTGCAAGCCGAGCTGAGAAAGTCAGGGCAAGGCTTGTTGAGCCGAATGTTGATAATATGCTCAAAATCACCAATGACGGGCGCAACCTTGCTCTCGACCAGAGAATGATTGACCCGATGCTGCCAGATGACCCGAACAGCAAGGTCAATGCCTGTATCGACAATGTGTACCGTATCTGGGAGGAATACGCCGACACAAAAGCCACGCAGCTTGTGTTCTGCGACCTCTCCACTCCGAAGAATGACGGCACATTCAACATCTATGATGATGTGCGTGAGAAATTGGTTGCCCGTGGTATCCCTGCCGAGCAAATACGGTTTATCCACGAAGCGACCTCAGACGCACAGAAAAAAGAACTGTTCGCAAAGGTACGAAGCGGCGAAGTTCGTGTATTGTTAGGCTCTACCCCAAAAATGGGCGCAGGCACGAATGTTCAAGACAGGCTCATAGCCATTCACAATTTGGACTGTCCGTGGCGGCCTTCCGACCTTGAACAACGGCAAGGGCGTATTGAAAGACAGGGAAATATGTTCCCAGAGGTTGAGGTTTACCGCTATGTAACCGAGCAGACCTTTGACGCTTATCTCTATCAGTTGGTAGAAAGCAAACAGAAATTCATATCCCAGATAATGACGAGCAAAAGCCCTGTCCGTTCTGCCGAAGATGTGGACGAGGTTGCTTTGTCCTTTGCGGAGGTCAAAATGCTTGCCACAGGTGACGAGCGTTTTAAGGAAAAAATGGACTTAGACATTCAGGTTTCCAAGCTCAAAGTGCTGAAACAAAGCTATCTATCCGAGCATTACGACCTTGAGGACAGGATACTCAAACACTTCCCTCAGACCATTGCGGAGTATGAACAGCGTATTGCCTGCTATGAAGCAGACACAGCTCTTGCCGAGCAGCACAAGCCGCAGGGCGAGGAAAAGTTCTGCCCGATGACCCTGCGTGGTATCAGCTACACCGAAAAAGCCGCCGCAGGTGAAATGCTCCTTGCGATTTGCAAGGAATATCCCTTGTCCGCACCTATCGAAATCGGCTCTTATCGTGGCTTCAAAATGGAGATTTTCTATGATACGGTGGGTACTCATTACTGCCTTAACCTCTGTGGGCAAGCGAAATACAAGGTGGAATTAGGCTCTGACCCTCTGGGAAACCTGACCCGAATTGAAAACGAGCTTGCCAAGCTCCCCGCACGGTTGGAAGCCGCACAGATTAAACTGGCGGAAACAATCGAACAGCTTGAAACCGCAAAAGTCGAGGTACAAAAGCCGTTTACCTTTGAGGAAGAACTGAAAGAAAAGTCGGAACGGCTGAACGCTCTCAACATCGAGCTAAATCTGGATAAAAAAGACCCTGCCGTACTTGACGCAGAGCCAGAAGAAACTGAGGAACAGCCCGAAAGAAAATGTGCAAATCGTGAGAGATAATCAGATTTCCACATTTGTGAAGCTCTTTTTCGAGATGTATAATAGGGCTGTGAAATGAAATTTGGAGGTGGTTAGATGGCAAAGGATTTGAGCTTCAGCACATTTCTTGATGAATACGATACTGACTTTTTCGATTATCTCAGCAAAACAAGCACAGCTTGTCATTCCGAAACGAGGTATAAAGAGCTGACGGAGCAGATAAAAATGCTCTACGAACAGCACCCCAATGTGAAAGCCGTCCTTGATGTAGACAGACCTTGCGAACTGTCCGAGGAGGATTGCGCCGCTTTGGTCGAGGTGCTGAAATACAAAAACGAGATGGCAGGTTTAGGGCTGAAAGAGGTTTATTTCAAAGGCTGTATGGATTGCGTCGGCTATCTTAAAAAACTGAATATGCTCTAATCCGTTGCGGCATTAGCGTGAAGCTGATGCCGCTTTTACATAGCCGAGAGGTTTTCCTTGTGAAAATCCCTCGGCTTTTTCTATTTCTGGAGGTGATTTTATTGAATGAGAAGTAACAGACCCTATGTGCAGCTTGACCCTGCCGTGATTGAGCAGGCACGGCAAATGGACTTGCTGTCCTATCTGCAACGGTATGAGCCGAACAACCTGAAGCGCGTGGCAGGCAATGTGTATTGCACCAAAGAACACGACAGCTTGAAGATTTCCAACGGCAAATGGTATTGGTGGTCGAGAGGTTTCGGCGGCGTTTCCGCCCTTGATTATCTCATTAAGGTTAAGGAGTACAGCTTTGTGGAAGCCGTAGAACTGCTTACGGGCATCACGGCGGACTGGAAGCCGCCGCCCGTCCCTGCTCCCAAAGATGAGCCGAAAGAGCTGCTCCTGCCGCCGAAAAACAAGGACTGCAACCGAGTGACCGAGTACCTTTTCGGGCGTGGGATTGACCTTGCAATCATACAGGACTGTATTGCGGACGGCACGATTTTTGAAAGCTCTAAGTACCACAATGTCGTATTTATCGGCAAGGACGAAAGCGGAACGCCCAAGTACGCCGCCTACCGTGGCACGATAGGAAGCTCTTTTAAGGGGGACGCATCGGGCAGCGACAAGCGGTATTCGTTTCGGCTTCTGGCAGACAAACCGACTGATACCGTGCATTTATTTGAAGCCGCCATTGATTTGCTGTCCTACGCCACCTATCTAAAGTGTGCGGGCAAGGACTACAAATCGGAAAACCTGCTCTCTCTTTCGGGTGTGTATCAGCCCAAGAAAGAGATTAAGGAAAGCAAAATCCCCATAGCCCTGACCACATTTTTGAAAGCAAATCCCCATATCAAGACTATTTTTCTGCATCTGGATAACGACAAAACGGGCAGGCTCTGTACCGCCGCCCTCAAAGAACTGTTGCAGAAAGACTACAAAATCGTTGATGAGCCGCCGCCTGTCGGTAAGGACTTCAACGATTTTTTATTGTCCTATCTGGGAATTGCAAGACCGATTTCAAGCCGTGAAAGGAGTGATGCCCGTTGATTGTCCGCAGATTTTGACCCGAAGAATACCCTGACAAACAAAAAATTTAATGTTGAAAGCGAGGAAAAACCATTGAAAAAGTATGATGTAACCCTGACCGCCCACTATGAAAAGACCATCTCCGTTTGTGCGGAGAGCGCAGAACAGGCAAAGGCAAAGACCGAAATTATCCTGTTCGACACCGACCTTATCAACTTTGCCGATGAGGATTTTGTCTGCGGCGAAGCCAAAATCAACGAGGCTTGTGAGGGCGGCGCTGAGGATACCGACGAAGAAGAAGCAAACGAGGACGAGCGTTGTTCGGACTGTCCGTACTTCTGTCCCGTGTGCGGAGAATGTATGTGTGAGGACGAGTGCAGCGAGTAATGTCTTACCAAGCACTGAATTTGGTTATCCAAATTCGCTTGTTAGGGGCTGACCCCTAATACCCCACAAGCAGAAAGGAGTTTTTGAATGATTGAGCTTATATTTTTCATCATCGGCGTAATGCTCGGCGGTCTGACTGGCATCGTGATTATGTGCTGCTTGCAGATAAACCGACTTGCCGAAAGAGAGGAAGTGAAAAATGCGAAAACGAAATGTGCAGATACTTTTCCGCTTGACTGAGGAGGAAGCCGAACAGCTCTACTCTCTCGTTCAAAAATCAGGCTGCTCCAAAGAAGCGTTCCTGAGAGGAATGGTAAAAGGCTATCGGCTCTGCGAAAAGCCTGACCCAGAGTTTTACAAAATAATGCGTGAGCTGTCCGCCATCGGCAACCGTATCAATCAGCTTGCAGCGAAAGCCAACGCCCTGAACTTTGTGGACGCTCCGATGCTCAAAGAGGAAGCAAGGCGGTGGCACGAGTTTCAAATCGCTGTCCGAAAAAAATATCTACTTCCACGGAAAGCACCGTAATGGCGGTCTGTGAAATATGGGATGTGCGTGGCAGGCTCGACCATCCCATAGATTATGCGGAAAATCCCGAAAAGACAGCTAATCCCAAATACACCGAAGCGGACTTGCAGGCTATGGTCGATGTAATGGAATACGCCACCAACAAGGATAAGACCGAGCAGCGTTATTTTGTCACGGGCGTAAACTGCGACCCGACCACCGCCAGAGATGAAATGATGATTGCAAAAGCGCAATGGAACGATGAAAGCGAGATTGTCTGTTATCACGGCTTCCAGAGCTTTAAGCACGGCGAGGTTACGCCAAAACAGGCGCACGAGGTCGGCGTAAAGCTTGCTAAGAAGATGTGGGGCGACAGATTTCAAGTAATCGTTGCCACACACCTGAATACCGACTGCCTGCATAACCATTTTGTCGTAAACTCCGTATCTTTCACGGACGGCAGGCATTACCACGACAACAAAGCAAACCTGCGGCTTTTGCGCCAGCGTTCCGATGAGCTTTGCCGTGAATATGCTTTGTCCGTCATTGAACACCCAAGCGGAAAGAAAAAGCCATACGCTTTGTATCAGGCGGAGAAAAACGGTATGCCTACAAGGGATAATGTTACACGGCAGGCGGTGGACGAAGCTGTCAGCAAGTCGTTCACGCTGAAAGATTTTGACCGCATTATGGCTGAAATGGGATACCGTGTGAGCTTTGACCCCAACCGCAAATATTGGACGGTCATCGGCAAGGGCTGGAAACGCCCGAAGCGGCTGTATAAGCTCGGAGAGGAATATACCAACGAGAGGATTATGGAGCGTATCAGCGAAAACTCCTACGCCGTGAAGTTCTCCAGATTTGCCGAGCCGCAAAGGACGGTCAGGGTGTTCCGTGTCAAAGGCTCTCTAAAAGGAGCTAAGAAAATCGGCGGGTTGAGGGGGCTGTATCTGCACTACTGCTACAAGCTCGGTATCCTGCCTAAAAATAAAAAACCGAATTACGCAAGGCTTCATTATCTTTTGAAAGACGACTTAATGAAAATGGAAGCCATCTCACAGGAAACAAGGCTGCTGTGCCGTAATCGCATTGATACGGTGGAGCAGCTCTTGTCATATAAAGGCTCTTTGGAAACGGAAAAAGCCGACCTGCTTCAAAAGCGCAAGGAACTCTATTCCAAATCCCGCAAAACAGGCGGCGAAGAAAAGGAAGCAATACGGTCACAGCTTTCCGATTTATCCAAACGCCTGAGCGTTATCCGAAAGGAGGTCAGACTGTGCGAGGGCATCGAAGCCCGTAACGCTGCTCTCAAAGAAAAGTTATCCACCATACGGGCAGACGAAGAACAACAACGAAAGGAGCTGATGACGAATGAACACAGGCGGCGAAGCGGCAGAGCAAATCGTCCGAATGAGCTTGGAGGGATTTGAGGTCGCAGCCAAAATCACAGGTGCAGGTGCGAAGAATATCGCCGTTCTTCTCTATTCCATTCTGAAAGAGGAAAAGAAAACAAAGGGCAAGGCAAGGCTTACCAATATGCTCCGTTCTGGCAAGGAGCTGAAAGTCTTTACCGTAAAGAACGGCGACCTGAAGAAGTTTACGCAGGAAGCTAAAAAGTACGGCGTACTTTACTGCGTCCTTGCGGACAGAGGAAACAAAGACCCCAATGCGGAGGTCGATGTGATTGCCCGTGCGGAGGACGCATCGAAAATCAGCCGTATTGCGGAACGCTTCAAATTGGCGTCGGAAACCACCGCTTCTATTGTGACCGAAACCGAGAAATCCAAAGATGAAAAAACAGGTCAGCCAGAGCCAGACATCGGCGTACAGGAAAAAGCCGAGAAAGACAAGCTGCTCGATGAGCTTATGGGTAAGCCTATCCAAAAGGAGGAAAATGCTCAAAACCCCTCATTGGCAAAGACCGAAAAATCCCCTCAGTCCGAGCCTATCTCAGAGCAGCCAAAGAAGTCCGCAGAGGGGGCTACTATGACTAAGGAAGAAAAACCGTCTGTCAGAGAGGAACTGCGGAAAATCAAGGAAAGCCGAAAAGAACAGGAAGCGGATACTTCTTCTGCCCTGGACAAAAGCTCTGCTTCTGACAGGGCGAAGAAGCAGCCCGCAGGCAAGACCGAGCATAAGCAGCCCCAGAGAAAGAAAAAGAAACCCAAATCTAAAGAAACGAGGTAAAACAGAATGAGCATTTATGATGTGTTTAACGGCGGCAGCAAACCGTTTGATAAAGCGGAATGGGCAGCCCAGAAACAGGCGCAGCGCAAGGAAGCCTATGAGCTGATTGACAACACCTGCGCTGAAATGATGATAAGCGGCGACAGCTTCCGTCAGTATCTTGATGTGCAAGGGCGTTTTGACCGTTACTCGGTTGCAAACGCTATTTTGGTATCGGCACAAATGCCCGAAGCGACACAGCTTAAAGACTACAACACTTGGAAGCAGAGCCGTGTCTATGTGAACAAGGACGCACAGAAAGTTGTTATCCTTGAGCCGAGCAAGGAATATACCCGTGATGACGGTACAAAAGGTATTTCCTATAACGCCAAAGTGGTATATGACATTTCCGAAACATCGGCAAAAGAGAGAATGCAGCCGCAGGAGCAGAAATCTATGCGTGAGCTTGTATCGGCTTTGATTGACGCAAGCCCCGTACCTTGCGTTCCCGTTGATGAGTTGGAACTGCCTGCCTACTATGACAGCTCTCAGCAGACTATCTTTGTCAAAAAGGGACTCTCCGAGGAAGTGCTGTTTATCAGTATGGCAAAGGAAGTATCTGCGGCGGTTTATGACTTTAAGTACAATGAGAGCCGTGATACTTCCGATTTCAAATCCTTTTGCGTTGCCTATATGGTAAGCTCCCGTTACGGTGTGGATACCAAAGGATTTGACTTTTCCAGACTGCCCAGAGAGTATGACGGAATGGATACGCAGGTGTTTAAGGGAGAGCTTGGTACAATGCGTGATGTTCTGGGTGAAATCCAGAACGATATGTATAAGAGTATGGAGAAAAACAAGCCTGCAAGGAATAAAGAGCAGGAACGCTAATCGGAGGTGCAGCTTATGAAAGAAGAACGATACCATATCGCACTTGATAAGTACGATAAAAATATCGTTATCAATGCGCTCAACAACCTGAGAAATCGGCAGATACAGGAGGAACGCCCCACCGAGCCTGTTGATGAGCTGATTGACAAGGTAGCCAACGCACCGACCAGAAAGGTCAAGGTTGTTCCGTGCAGGTGCAATGAGGAACGATGACAAAAAAACGGGCTTAATCCTTTCTGTCTGCGGTATTGTTCCTGTTATATGGCTTGCCCTGATGACAGCACCCTATGTGGGTGGAGGTTTAGTTGAAATAATCCGAGGTCTGCCCGTAGCAATGGGCAATCCGTTTCAAATAACGGTGTGTGAGGACAGCGTAAAGACTGTCCTTATTTTTTTGCTTGCCTACGCTATGGGTATCGGCATTTATTTCTCTACACGCAGGAACTACCGCAGGCGTGAGGAACACGGCTCGGCTAAATGGGGCGATGCGGGGACTTTGAACAAGAAATACCGTGATAAAGACCCTTCCGCAAATAAGCTGCTCACCCAGAATGTCCGTATAGGCTTAGACGGGAAAAAGCACCGCCGCAATTTGAACATTTTAGTTTGCGGGGGAAGCGGTGCGGGAAAAACAAGGTTTTTTTGTAAGCCGAACGCAATGCAATGTAACACCTCAATGGTAATTTTAGACCCAAAAGGCGAAATCGTGCGAGATGTGGGCGGACTGCTTGAAAAGAAAGGCTATGAGGTTCGTGTCCTTGACCTTATCAATATGCACCGCAGCCATTGTTACAATCCCTTTGTTTATCTGCGGAATGACAATGATGTGCAAAGGCTTGTAACCAATCTGTTTAAGGCGACCACTCCGAAAGGCTCACAGTCGCAAGACCCATTCTGGGATACGGCAGCAAGTATGCTTCTGTTGGCGTTGGTGTTCTATCTGAAATATGAAGCACCGCCCGATGAGCAAAATTTCCCGATGGTAATGGAGCTGCTTCGTGCGGGTGAAGTCCGTGAGGACGATGACAGCTATGTAAGCCCTCTGGACGAACTGTTTGACCGTCTGGAAATGGTAAACCCAGAGCATATTGCCCTGAAGTATTACAGAGACTATCACTCAGGCTCGGCTAAGACCTTAAAGAGTATCCAAATTACCCTTGCCGCAAGGCTTGAAAAGTTTAACCTCGAAAGCCTTGCGGGGCTTACCGCTACCGATGAGCTTGACCTGCCCTCTTTGGGCGAAAAGAAAGTTGCTCTGTTCGCTCTCATTCCCGATAACGACACGAGCTTTAATTTTCTCGTGAGTATCCTTTATACGCAGTTATTTCAGCAGCTTTTCTATCTGGCAGACCATAAGTACGGAGGAAGCCTGCCCGTGCATTGCCATTTCATAATGGACGAGTTCGCAAATGTTTCGCTGCCCGACGATTTTGACAAGATACTTTCCGTTATGCGCTCAAGAGGCGTGTCCGTATCCATTATCCTGCAAAATCTGGCGCAGTTGAAGGCTTTGTTTGAAAAGCAATGGGAAAGCATTGTCGGCAACTGCGATACTTTTCTGTATCTGGGCGGCAACGAGCAAAGCACACACAAGTATGTGTCCGAACTGCTCGGCAAGGAAACGATTGATACAAACACTTACGGAAAGAGCGAGGGACGAAGCGGCAGCTATTCAACCAACTATCAAATATCTGGGCGTGAGCTGATGACACCAGATGAAGTGCGTATGCTTGATAACCGCTACGCACTTCTTTTTTTGCGTGGGGAACGCCCTGTAATGGACTTCAAGTATGACATTATGAAGCACCCGAATGTAAAACTGACAACCGACGGAGGCAAACCGCCGTATATCCACGGAGAGCCTGTGCAGGCTGTCGCAACCCTTGTGTTTGACAGCGATATTCCTAAGAACGCCGTAAGCGTAAAAGCTGTCAGCACTTCCTATGAGCTTCTCTCCAACGAGGACTTGGAGGAAATCTTTAACATCTAAAGGAGGATTTTTATTTATGAAACTTTTTCAGAAGAACGAAAGTAAGGAAACCGCAAAGCTGCCGATGTCTGGCAAGGTAAAAAAGGGCTTTCGCTTTTACTGCGTGACCGTTATGACAACGGCTTTGGTGGTCGGCACATCTATGACTGCCTTTGCAGCAAGTGACCCTCTTACCGTAGTCAATAATTTGTCCGACTTCATTTTCGGTTTAATCCGTGCCGTAGGTATGATTTTGCTCGGCTTCGGCGTAGTGCAGATTGGTCTTTCGCTGAAATCGCACGACCCGTCCCAGAGAGCAAACGGCTTTTTGACCCTCGCAGGCGGCGTTGTGATTACCTTTGCGAAAGAAATCCTTACCCTTATTACAGGCTGAAAAACTGACACAAGACAAGATAACGGGAGCAGAGCCGCTTTGCGGATTTACTCCCGTTATCCAATTATCTAAGGAGGTGGTCGAATGTCAGATAATTGGATTGTGCAAAACTTGGAGAACGCTCTGCGGACTTGGAACGACAAGCTGTCGGAAATATGGCAGCTCATTACCCAATCCCCAGAGCAGTTCAAGGGCGGCACAATTTGGAATGTAATCGTAGATATTCACGGCGCAGTACAGGCTATCGGACTTGCACTTTTGGTGCTTTTCTTTGTCATCGGCGTAATGAAAACCTGTGGGTCATTCGCAGAAGTCAAAAAGCCCGAACACGCTCTGAAGCTGTTTATTCGCTTTGCCCTTGCAAAAGGTGTTGTGACCTATGGTTTGGAACTGATGATGGCTCTGTTCAACATTGTGCAGGGTTTAATATCAACCATTATGAACGCCGCAGGTTTCGGCTCGGCTGCACAGACGGTATTGCCGCAGGAGATTGTTACGGCTGTTGAGGACTGCGGCTTTTTTGAGAGTATTCCATTGTGGGCTGTTACGCTCATCGGTGGGCTTTTCATCACGATATTGTCATTCATTATGATTATGTCGGTGTACGGAAGATTTTTCCGCCTGTATCTCTATACCGCAATCGCTCCCGTTCCTCTTTCCACTTTTGCGGGAGAGCCGAGCCAGAGTGTCGGCAAGAGCTTTATCAAGTCTTATGCCGCCGTCTGTCTGGAGGGTGCAATCATTGTGCTTGCCTGTATCATCTTCTCACTCTTTGCGGCTTCGCCCCCTGCTGTTGACCCGAACGCTGCGGCGGTATCTATGGTGTGGAGCTATATCGGTGAGTTAGTATTTAATATGCTCGTCTTGGTCGGTGCCGTCAAAATGGCAGACCGTGTTGTAAGAGAAATGATGGGCTTATAAGGAGGTGTAACTTTTGGAAGTCAAGATAAATAAGGAAATCCGTAATTACACGGAAAGTATGTTCTTTGGACTGTCACTCAGACAGTTCATTTTTTCTTTACTTGCCTGCGGTGTGGCGGTAGGACTGTATTTTATTCTCCGCCCATACTTCGGGACAGAAACCCTCAGTTGGGTGTGTATTCTCGGTGCTGCTCCCTTTGCGGTAATGGGCTTTGTTAAGTACAACGGTATGACCGCAGAGCAATTTGTATGGGCGTGGATTAAGTCGGAGTTTTTGATGCCGAAAAAGCTGATGTTTAACCCCGACAATCTCTACTATGAAACGCTGAAAACCACAATTCAAAACCACGAAAAAGGCGTTTGCCCCGTGGCGAAAAAATCAAAAAAAGCAAAGCGCAGCAAGGAGGTAAAGAATGCTGAAAACTCTTAAAACCCTGTTTAAGCAGGATAAGGAAAAGTTTGTCATTCCCAAATCGGTACAGGCGATTATTCCGATTAAGACTATCTGGGAGGACGGTATTTTTCTTGTCGGCAACAACAAATACGCAAAGACATTTAAGTTTGAGGATATAAACTATTCCGTGGCAAGCCGTGAGGACAAAGAGGCGATGTTTCTCGAATACTCGGAGCTATTAAATGCTCTCGACAGCGGAGCAACCACAAAAATTACGGTCAACAACCGCCGCCTTAATAAGACGGACTTTGAACAGACCATTTTAATTCCTATGGCAGAGGACGGATTGGATAATTACCGTAAAGAATACAATAAAATGCTGTTTGATAAAGTAACGGGAGCTAATTCTATCGTACAGGATAAGTATGTGACGGTTTCCGTCTGCAAAAAGAATATCGAGGAAGCAAGGAACTATTTTGCCCGTGTGGGGGCTGATTTGATTTCCCATTTTGCACGGCTCGGCTCAAAATGCGTAGAGCTTGAAGCGGAAGAAAAACTCCGTATCTTCCACGACTTCTACCGCACAGGCGAGGAAACGGCGTTCCATTTTGACCTGAAGCAGACAATGCGTAAAGGTCACGATTTTAAGGATTTCATTTGTCCCGATACCTTTGAGTTTGAAAAAGACTATTTCCGCATTGGCGATAGATATGGGCGTGTGATTTTCCTGCGTGAATATGCAGCATATATTAAGGACAGTATGGTGGCGGAGCTTTGTGAGCTTAACCGCAATATGATGATGTCCGTTGACATTATCCCCGTACCCACAGACGAAGCCGTGCGTGAGGTCGAAAACAGACTGCTCGGTGTGGAAACCAATATCACGAATTGGCAGCGTAAACAAAATCAGAACAACAATTTTTCGGCGGTCATTCCTTACGACCTTGAACAGCAGCGCAAAGAAAGTAAGGAGTTCTTAGACGATTTAACAACCCGTGACCAAAGAATGATGTTTGCGGTTTTGACAATGGTGCATACGGCTGAAACAAAGGAACAGCTTGACAATGACACCGAAGCTCTGCTCACAACTGCCAGAAAGCACCTGTGTCAGTTTGCGGTGCTGAAATATCAGCAGATGGACGGGCTGAATACCGCCCTGCCGTTTGGTGTTCGCAAAATCAATGCAATGCGTACACTTACAACGGAAAGTCTTGCGGTATTTATTCCTTTCAGAGTACAGGAAATTCATCACGAAAACGGCGTTTACTACGGTCAAAATGTTATCAGCAAAAATATGATTATCGCTAACCGCCGCTATTTGCTCAACGGCAACTCTTTTATTCTCGGTGTGTCTGGAGCAGGAAAATCCTTTACGGCGAAAGAAGAAATGACAAATATTATTCTCACAGACCCTAATGCCGATGTCATTATCATTGACCCTGAGCGAGAATATTCGCCGCTTGTAAAGGCTATGCAGGGTGAGGTCATTCACATCTCGGCAACGAGCGAAAACCATATCAACGCTATGGATATGAACTCCGATTACGGTGACGGCGCAAATCCTGTCATTTTGAAATCGGAGTTTATTTTGTCTTTGTGCGAACAGCTCATCGGTGGCGCAAGTCTGGGTGCAAAACAAAAGTCAATTATTGACCGTTGTACGGCAAGCGTGTACCGCCACTATCAGCAAGGCAATTATCAGGGCGTACCGCCCACTTTGCAGGACTTCCGTGAGGAACTGTTGAAGCAGGACGAGCCAGAAGCGAAAGAAATCGCCCTTGCTATCGAGCTGTTTACGGACGGCTCTCTGAATACCTTTGCAAAGCACACCAATGTGGATACGCACAGCCGCCTTATCTGTTATGACATTCTGGATTTAGGCAAGCAGTTACAGCCTATCGGTATGCTTGTCGTTCTCGACAGTATCTTAAACCGTATTACCCAGAACAGAGCAAAAGGCAGAAACACATTCATTTTCATTGATGAAATCTATTTGCTGTTCCAACACGAATACTCGGCAAACTTCCTCTTTACTCTCTGGAAGCGTGTGCGTAAGTACGGTGCATACTGTACGGGTATTACGCAGAATGTGGACGACCTTTTGCAGAGCCATACGGCGAGGACGATGCTTGCCAATAGTGAATTCATCATTATGTTAAATCAAGCGTCTACCGATAGGATTGAGCTTGCCAAATTGCTTAACATCTCCGACCTTCAGATGAGTTATATCACGAATGTCGGCGCAGGTCAGGGCTTGCTCAAAGTCGGTAGCTCCCTTGTGCCGTTCGTCAACAAGTTCCCACGTAATACCGAGCTTTACAAGCTGATGACTACCAAGTTTGGAGAGGTGTAACCGTATGAAAATGAAAAAGTATATTTGTCTGATTGCCGCCGTGTGCCTGTTAGGTGCGGCGGCTTTTTGCGGCTACCACATTTACGACCATTATGCCGACGAAGCCGAGCAAACCGAAGCCTTTGAAGAAATTGCCGCAATCGTGGAGCAGGCGCAGACAGAGGACAGTAACGCCCCAGAAGTCCCCTTGACTGAGGAAGAAAATGTCCTTGCAGAGTACGGCGAACTGTTTTTGAAAAACACAGATATGGTCGGCTGGCTTTCCATAGCCGGCACGACCCTCAATTACCCCGTGATGCAGACGCCGAATGAGCCGAACTACTATCTGAAGCGTAACTTTGATAAAGAATACAGCGACTTGGGAACGCCGTATATTCAGGAAAACTGCGACCTTGCAAGCAGCGATAACCTTGTCATTTACGGTCATCACATTAATGGCGGCAAGATGTTCGGAGCTTTGGAGGATTACAAATCCCAGAGCTTCTATGAGGAACACAAGACCATTCAGTTTGATACCCTTACGGAGCGTGGCGAATATGAGATTGTCGCTGTTTTTAAGACTGTGGCGTACAGCTCTCAGGGCTTCCGCTACTATGATTTTGTCAATGCGAAAAACGAGGAAGATTTCAATGCCTATATTGAAAAATGCAAGGAGCTTGCACTGTATGAAACAGGAGTAAACGCAGAATACGGCGACAGGCTCATCACACTCTCTACCTGCGAATACTCGGCGCAGAATGGCAGGCTTGTGGTGGTTGCAAAAAAGGCAGTTTAATTTTGACTGTAAATCTTCTGGGAAAGGAGGTTATCTATGGCTGATATAAAGACCAGAGATGCGGTCAAGGGAACGATTAAGACCATTGACAAGGCTGCGGTAACTTCCGAGCGTATGAAGTCCGCATATTCCAAAATAAAGGACAAGGCAGAGCAGGGCTATTACGCCGAGGAAGGCTCTGCTACCGAGTATGCCGCCGACAGAGTTTCGGCGGCTTCAGAGCGCATTACAAATGAGGGTGTTCATCAGTTCAACAAGCAGGGTCAAAAGGCGGTCAAAACCACAAAGGACAATATCGTTAAGGCAAAGGATAAAATAGCTGATTTCAAACAGAAACGAGCCGCTAAAGCCGCCGAGAAGCGTATGTCTGGAAACAGCGTACAGACCTACCGCAGTACCGTCAGCCGTTCCGCAGATAAGGCGGTCAAGGGCGCAAATCAGGCGGAAAAGACCATAACGCAGACTGCCCGAAGCGGAAAAAAGACAATAAAAACAGCCGCAAAAGGCACGGTAAAAACTACGCAAAAATCCGTGAAAACCGCACAGGCGACCTCAAAGGCGGCGATAAAAACTGCCGAGCATACCGCTAAAGCGACACAGGCGGCGGCAAAGGCTTCCGTAAAAGCGGCTCAAAGAGCTGCACAGGCAGCCAGAGTCACGGCAAGAGCTGCGATTGCTGCTGTAAAAGCGGCGGTCAAAGCGACTGCGGCGGCGGTCAAGGCGATTATCGCAGGAACAAAGGCACTGATTGCGGCGATTGCGGCGGGCGGCTGGATTGCGGTTGTTGTGATTTTGGTCATCTGCCTTATCGGTATGCTCATAGGCTCGGTGTTCGGTATCTTCTTTGCGGGCGAGGACTCAGGCAACGGAATGACGATGCAGACCGTGGTGAGGGAAATCAATACCAAATATGACAGCCGCCTTGATGAAGTCAAAAATGAGAATGCCTATGATGTTCTGGAGATGTCGGGAAGCCGTGCCGTCTGGAAAGAGGTGCTTGCGGTTTACTCGGTCAAGACTACTACCGCCCCAGACAACCCGCAGGAAGTGGCGACAATGGACGATAATAAAAAGCAGCTCCTGACGGACATCTTCTGGGAAATGAACGAAATCAGCTCCAGAACGGAAAGCAAGACCGAAACCGTGATAACCGAAACCGATGACGGTCACGGAAATATAGTCCAGACCGAAACCACCCAAACACGGACTTACCTGTATATCACAGTCAGCCACAAAACCGCCGAGGAAATGGCAGACCAATACGGTTTTGACGATGAGCAACGGCAGATGTTGTCCGAATTACTTGCCGATGAAAACAATTCGCTATGGTCGCAGGTGCTTTACGGCATCTCCGTAGGCGACGGCGAAATCGTGACCGTGGCTCTGTCGCAGGTCGGTAATATAGGCGGTCAGCCCTATTGGTCGTGGTACGGCTTCAGCTCCCGTGTCGAGTGGTGTGCCTGCTTCGTTTCGTGGTGCGCTAACGAGTGCGGTTATATTGAAAACGGCGTTATTCCAAAGTTTGCGGGCTGCATACAAGGCTCTGAATGGTTTATGGAGAGAGGACAATGGCAGGACGGCAGCTTTACGCCAGAGGCGGGACACATTATCTTTTTTGACTGGGAAGGCGACGGTCTTACAGACCATGTAGGTATTGTAGAGCGTGTAGAAAACGGAACAGTCTATACCGTTGAGGGTAACTCTGGCGACGCCTGTAGGCAGAACAGCTACGCTGTCGGCAGCAGCGTTATCTATGGCTACGGTATTCCCGCTTATTAAAAATGGGCAAAAGAAAACCAGAGGTTACTCCTCTGGCTCTTTTGCCTTACATAGACCGTTTACAGTTGCTTCAATCACGGACAGTTCTTTATCATCTAAGTTGTCGAGCTGTGCGTCTATGCGTCTGCGGACGGAACTCTTTTTGACTTTTTTATTAGGAAATATGTACTCGTCAACCGAAACATCGAACATTGTAATAAGCTGAATAAACAGCTCGATGCTTGGATACTTTCCCTCATTCTCGATAGATTGAATGTGTCTGGGAGCATAGCCGATTATTCCAGAAAGCTGCTCTCTCGTCATTCCTCTTGCTTCACGGGCTTTCTTAATCGCCTGTCCTATCGGCATAAAATCGAAATCAAAATCGTTGTTTCTCTCGTCCATAAGCTCACCACCTTGTACCAATATAATTATCTTATTATATTGTATGGATTTGTGGCTTCTTATTAAACGATGTGAAAATGCCGACTATAAGATATTTCACTTCTTATAAATGGAGCTAAAAATTCATATTATCTCTTTGACACATGGTATCACGGAACAGTTAAAGGCTGAATACGCTTTTGAATGGATTGGGCGAATGAATAACATACAGGTTTGTGCTATGGAGATTGTGAATGAGGAATCGTTTATACATATAACAGACAAGCGGCTGAGGATAAAAGCTCTGTCGCTTTGTGTTTACAAAAACAACTACCTCTTGACTTTTGGTCCTTTTCTGAATATAATAGTAATATTACTAATAGCAATATACGGAGGATGTACAATGGATAACATTATTCTTGGACTTTTACTTATGTGTAATAGAACGATATATCAATTAAGGGATAGAATTAGCAAAGGGATAAATTTGATGTATAGCAGCAGTATGGGCAGCATACAGGCTGCAGTAAAAAAACTGCTGAATTGCGGATATATCAGTTATGAGGAGATTATTGATAATGGAAAATATAAGAAAATCTATTGCATAACGGAAAGCGGAAAGCAGCATTTTTATGAGTGGATAAACGCACCCTTAGAAGAACAAAGTCCTAAAATTCCAGAGTTAGCAAAGGTCTATTTTATGGGATTTTCAGATAAGAAAAATCGAGAGACAAGCATACAACAACATTTAATGTATTTAAAAGAACAATACAATGTGTTAGCGACAATATGTGATAATGTAAAGAATATTGATGTTTTAGAAGAACACAAAGATATACTTAATTATCAATTTGTATCTGCACTATATGGCAAAGATATAATCAAATTTAATATTGATTGGTTCGAGAATTTATTAGAAAAGATGAGGAATGGAGAAATATGAAGCAATACCATTTAGAGAAATCACCTATTGTTTATTATATCAGCAGAAAGGAAAAAACAGAATGGATACTTTTTATTCACGCAGCTTTTGTAAATCATAATATGTTTCAAACCCAAATCGACTATTTTCGGGATAAATACAATATTCTTACTCTTGATATTATTGGTCACGGTAAATCAACGAAAGTGCGAAAAGGTGATAGTATAGATAAAATGTCGGCGTGGATAAGCGAAATCCTAAAAACAGAAAAAATTGAAAAGATACATATTGTCGGCATTTCATTGGGAGCTGTATTAGCTCAAGACTTTGCAAACCAGTATCCAGAAGCAGTACAATCACTTGCTTGTTTCGGCGGTTATGATATAAACAATTTTGATGCAAAAATGCAGAAAGAAAATAGCGCATCACAGACACTTATGATGCTTAAAGCTTTATTTTCAATTAAATGGTTTGCAAAGTCGAATAAAAAAATATCTGCTTATACTTTACAGGCTCAAAAGGATTTTTACGAGATGAATATTCAATTTTCTAAAAAGTCATTTATGTATTTATCTTCTTTAAGCAGTATGGTAAATGTTCGGCAGACAGAACCAAGGAAATATCCTTTGCTTATTGGCTGCGGAAAGTATGATATTCCAATGGAACTATCCGCAGTAGAAATGTGGAAGAAAAATGAACCAGAATGCTGTGTGATTATTTTCGAGGGAGCTGGACATTGTGTGAATATGGACACACCAGATAAATTTAATGCAGCTATGGAGGAATTTTGGTTAAGTGGATACGGCAAATACTAAAAGTGATTGGATACGCTGCCCTGTCTGCGGCAATAAAACCCGAACAATGATACGGGAAAATACCGAACTAAAAAACTTTCCCCTATACTGTCCGAAATGTAAGCAGGAAACTTTGATAAATGCAAAGGAACTACATATAACCGTCATTAAAGAGCCAGACGCACAGACGCAGAGCCGATGAACTTGTGAGCAATCATAGTCATCGGCTCTGCGTTTTCTATTAAAATTGCCCATCCATATTTTAATAGCATTGACTTTCTAACGATTGTTAGGTATAATTATATCTAACAGTTGTTAGAAAGGTGGGCGTGAATGATGGGTGATACAAAACAGAAAATATTAGATGTATCTTTAGACCTCTTTTCTCAAAAGGGATTTTCAGCAGTATCTATTAGGGATATTTGTGCTCAAGTAAATATTAAAGAAAGCTCTATCTATTATCATTTCAAAAATAAACAAGCTATTTTTGATGAGTTACTCCATCGCTTTGAGCAAGTGGCAACCGATATGATGGTACGATTAGAACAATCTTTGTCGGTACAATCCTGCTCTATGGAGAAGCCATTTTACCAAACTGTTTCCGATACTTTTTTTGAAAACTATTTTATGGACCATTTTTGTAATAAAATAATGCGGCTTCTTCTGATTGAGCAATTTGGCAATTCGGAAGTTCAAAAGATATATGACTATTGGATGTTTGAAAAACCCCTTGAATTTCAAAGCAAGGTCTTTTATACGCTAATGAAAATAGGAATACTTCCAAAAACAGATAGTCAGTATTTAGCTGTTAAATACTATGCCCCTATTTATTTCTTTGCTCATAGATGGTTATTTAGCGGAGAATTATCAGAAGAACAAAAAAATTCTTTTCAGAATGCTGCTTATCATCATATTGAGAAATTTTTTGCAGAGATGGAGGCGGCATAATGTCTAACATTGTAATTACTGGTGCAAATCAAGGGATTGGATATTATTTTGTAGAACAGGCTCTGAAGAATGGAAATAAAGTGGCTGTATTAGATATAGAAACAAATAACCTTGAAAGTTTGGAACAGTCATTTTCAGATAAACTTTTTTACTACAAGGCTGATGTATGTGATGAGATGCAGATACGCACCGCTATTACAGACATTATTAAAAAATTTCAAAGGATAGATATTGCTATTCATAATGCCTGTCTTTGTACCTTTGATAAAGAAGCGGATACCGATTTCAATATATATGAACGAGTTTTTGATGTGAATTATTATGGTGGACTTCGCTTAGTAAAAAGTGTGTTGCCGTATATGCAGGCACAAAAATGTGGAAAAGTCATTTTTACAAGCTCTGGCGTAGGAGTAACGGGTTTTGTCGGAATATCTCCCTATGCTTCGACTAAAGGTGCATTGGAAGCGTTGGCAAAGTGCCTTAGTTTAGAATATGCTTCTGTCGGTGTTACCTTCCATATTATTCACCCGCCATTAACTCGAACAAAGTCGGCGGAGCCGTTACCTGTTCCGAAAGAATTTATGGCTGACCCACAAAAAGTAGGTTATGGACTTGCAAAGCATATCTCGTCTAAACGATTTATTATTTGTCATAGTTTTGTGCAAAAAATCCAGACGATTATCTGCTATCTTTTCCCTCTAAAGATGGGCAAGCTAATGTCAAAAATGGCATTACGGTATATAAATAGTGAGAAATAAACAGAGGAAAGTAAGCGAAAAGATAAAAACGGCTTTAAAAGATACCAAACAGAGCCTGTTGATAAAAGATTTTAGAACGGATTGGAGTAATTATGAAAAACATTTTGATTATAGATGATGATTTAGATATAGGAAATGTGCTTGAGGAAATCCTGAAAAATGAGGGGTATTCTGTTTCCCGTGCATACTCAGGAACGGAAGCTGTATTTGTGCTTTCTCAGTCAAGACCAGACCTTATTCTACTTGATTTGATGCTGCCGGGGCTAAGTGGTGAAGAAGTATTGCCGCATATTAAAGGTATTCCTGTAATTGTTATGAGTGCAAAAGCCGATATTGATAACAAAGTAGAACTATTGCTCGGCGGCGCTGTTGACTATGTTACAAAACCTTTTAATACAAAAGAGCTATTGGCTCGAATTGCGGTACATCTTCGTACTTTTGATACACTTGGAAAATCAGAAGTATTGTCTTTTGAAGAAATTAGTCTTGACACAAATACTCATATTGTAAGTGTAAAAGGTGAGGAAATCAAATTAACAAGGACAGAATATGCCATTCTTAAAATCCTATTACAAAATCAGACACAAGTTGTTGCAAAATCGCAGCTTCTTGACCGTATAAGTGAAGATACGCCAGATTGTACCGAGAGTTCATTAAAGACACATATAAGTAATTTACGCAAAAAACTCCGTGATGCGGGAGGAAAAGATTATATTGAAGCGATTTGGGGGATTGGGTTCAAGTTGAAAACAGAATAAAATCTCAACCATTTCTTAACTATTTTCTTTACCGTTTTCTTAACTGTTTATTGATAGACTGTCAGTACCAAATAAAAGGAGGTAAAACTATGGAGTATGTTCTGAAAACAAATGCTTTGAGCAAAACATATAAGAACTTCAAAGCGTTGAATGGACTTACTATGAGTGTTCCCAAAGGGGCAATCTATGGTTTTGTCGGTAAAAATGGTGCTGGCAAAACAACTTTAATTCGTTTGATATGTGGGCTTCAGGAGCCTACCTCTGGTGATTATTCTTTATACGGAATAAAAAACACAGAGAAAACAATCTTGAAATCCCGAAGAAGAATGGGTGCGGTTGTGGAAACCCCCTCAATCTATATGGATTTAACAGCCGTTGATAATCTGAAAGAACAGTATAGAATTCTCGGATTGCCTTCTTACGACGATATTCCAAATCTTCTCAAGTTAGTAGGTCTTGAAAATACAGGGAATAAAAAAGCTAAAAACTTTTCTCTGGGTATGCGGCAGCGTTTAGGAATTGCAATCGCTCTTGCAGGCGACCCTGATTTTTTGGTACTTGATGAACCTGTTAATGGTCTTGACCCTCAAGGCATTATTGAAATGCGTGAGTTGATTTTGAAACTCAACCGTGAACATCAAATAACCGTTTTGATTTCAAGCCATATTCTTGATGAGCTGTCACGCCTTGCAACACACTATGGATTTATTGACGGAGGAAGAATGGTAAAAGAAATCAGCTCGGAAGAATTAGAAGCTGCTTGCCGCAAGTGTGTCCGCATTGAAGTAACAAATGTCAAAACGCTCGCTCGTGTTTTAGATGGAATGAAAATTGATTATAACATCGTTTCAGATAAAGCGGCTGATGTGTTTGCAAAAGTCAATGTTTCAAAATTAACCTCGGCACTATCGAAAGAAAATTGTGAAGTTCTTTCTATGCAGGAGCGAGATGAAAGTTTGGAAAGTTATTATGTCGGCTTGGTAGGAGGTAATAAATAATGAGTAGACTATTATCTGCGAGTTTTATTCGCTTGAGAAAAGATAAATTGTTCTGGATTGGTACGCTCTTTATGGTTGCTGCGGGAATATTTATTCCTGTAATGAGATATATGGATATGCAGCGGTCACAGTATACTGTAACACTTGACAATGGTTTTTTTGTTGGCAGTATTTTGATAGGTATTGTAAGTGCAGCATTTTGTAGTCTGTTCATTGGTACAGAATACAATGATGGAACAATTCGGAATAAAGTGGTAGTTGGTCATACAAGAGTTTCTATTTATATGGCAAACTTCATTACGGTTGCAGTCGCAAGTGTAATTATGTGTGTTGTGTATTTTATCGCTTATCTTTGTGTAGGAATTCCATTGCTTGGATTTTTTGAGATGGAGATTAAAACAGCACTATTACTTACATTAGCTGTGTTTATGTTAGCTATTGCCTTTTCCTCAATTTTTACCTTGATTTCTATGCTAAATCAAAGTAAAGCAATTACGGCGGTAATCTGCATTTTGATGGCATTTTCGTTATTGTTTATAGGTGCACAACTTAACAAATCATTGAACGAACCAGAAACAAATATGGGAATGGCAATGACAGAAAACGGAATGGAAACACAAGAGTTGCCTAACCCTAAATATTTAGATGAAGACGCACGAAAAGTAGTACAATTCTTCTATGACTTACTGCCCGGCGGTCAGGCTATCCAATGTGCTTCTGGAGAAGTCGTGAATTTAACATTGCTGCCTGTTTATTCCCTTTTAATCATCGTTTTAACATCGAGTGTGGGGTTGTGCCTGTTCAAACGGAAAGAACTAAAATAAGGAGATATTATGGAGTTTTGGTTATTAGTCGTTATCGGCATTTTGCTGATTATCATCATTATCTTATCAATAAAAATCCTTCTCGTGCAGAAAACTGCACGAGAAATTGAAACTGCATTTGCCGAACGACTAATGACCGATACAAATACGCTTATAGATATTTCTTATCAAGATAAAACTATGCGTAAGTTGGCTGAATGCCTAAATATAGAACTTCGCAAACTTCGAAAAGAAAGACATAGGTTTAATCGTGGCGATTTAGAACTAAAAGAAGCAGTTACCAACATTTCTCACGATTTGCGAACACCTCTTACGGCTATAAGCGGTTATTTGGATTTGCTTGACAGAGAAGAAAAAAGTGATGTTGTAAATCGTTATATTGAAACCATAAAAAATCGAATTGAAGCAATAAAACGACTAACAGAGGAGCTATTTCAATATTCCATTGTTAACTCTGCCGAGTACGATTTAACAATGGAGAGCCTATCAATCAATAATGTGTTAGAAGAAAGCATTTTAGAGTTCTACGGAGTTTTACAACAGCAAAAGATTACACCAAATATTCTTATTACAGAAAATAAAATAGTTAGGAAAGCCAACCGTATAGCTTTGTCCCGTATTTTCTCCAATCTTATGAGCAACGCAATTAAATACAGTGATGGTGATTTGGAAATATGTTTGACAGATACGGGAAAAATAATTTTTTCTAATTCTGCTTCTGACTTAAACGATATGGAAGTAGAAAGACTTTTTGACCGTTTCTATACGGTTGAAAATGCACGGAAATCAACAGGACTTGGACTGTCTATTTCAAGGATATTGATTGGTAAAATGAATGGTGAAATAACTGCACAATACAAAAATGGCAGACTAAGTATTTGTGTTCAGCTTCCTGAAAACTAAAATGAATTGAGGGAGGTATGTATTTGATAGATACACAATGGATATTATGTCCTATTTGTGGCAGCAAAACTCGTGATAGGTTTAGAGAGGATACGGTATTGAAAAACTATCCTCTCTACTGCCCGAAATGCAAACAGGAAACTTTGATAAATGCAAAGGAACTACATATAACCGTCATCAAAGAGCCAGACGCACAGACGCAGAGCCGATGAACTTGTGAGGTAACTCACAGATCATCGGCTCTTTCTCTTATACTTGGACAAGCCCACCAAATAAAAAAAACGGTGCTTTGGTGGGCTGTTTTGGCACGCCCGAACAAAATATCACAGCCCTCTAAACCCGTTTTGAGTTTGGAGGGATTTTTTATGCGCTGGTCTGCCCTGAGCGCCTTGCTGCTTATCAGAAGCAGCAGTTATCTACATAGCATCACGAATAAGTGAGGATAACCTGTTAAAAAAATCCTAAGTTATTCGTGGTACTATTACGCCCCTAAAGTAGAAGCTATATATCTACATAATAGAGCTTATATTGCTTATAACCGCAAAGGTATGACAGCCTTTGCGGTTTTTCTTTTGTCGTTATTTGTCGGAATAAAGGACAAGCCTATATTTGCTGTTGGTTGCCGTTCGCCACCCCTATCAATCTGGATTTTTCAAATTTCAGATTGGTAGGAGGAACAGACAATGGGTGAAAAGCATCCAAATCGCAAAAAAGACAAGTACAATCCATACACCTTGATTATATCAGACGGGCGTTATTACCTTTCTTTTAAGGACAGTCGAGGTGAATTGCAGACCATTGAGATTGACGAGGTGCTGTACGGCTTGTTTAACCGCTTTGAACTTGAGGATATATCATATCTCAACAAGCTAAGCAGGCATATTGAACATTCGGAGCTGACGGAAGCGTCATTAAATGACCGTGCATTCTGTAAGCCAGAAAGTATTGAGGAAAAAGTATCGAGGAATATAGAATACGAGCTGTTACATAAGGCAATCGCAAAACTACCCGAAATACAACGGCGCAGGCTGTTACTGTACTTTTTCGGTGAGATGACCTATGAGCAGATTGCAGTCTTAGAGGGCTGTACGAAAAGAGCAGTCAAGTTTAGTGTTGATATTGCTATTGAAAAGCTGAAAAAAGATTTTGGGATTTTTTAAGATTAACACTACACCATTCCTTTTTTAGTGAGCAAACAGGTGAAGGGGTATCAAAGCCTTTCACCTGTTTTCCTTTGTGTGGCGAAAACAGGATTGTTCCTTGTCAATCGAATAATCATTCGCCAAATACCTTCTCTTTGTGATTGTGATAAGCATAAGCGTGTCGAGAGGTACGCCACGACCTGCCGCAAGGCAGAGAGCGATAACTACCTACTCAAAATATCGGGCAGCTCCCGATTTCGCCGTAACCCACAAAGAGGATAATGATACTCCCGTCCAGTCACAGTCCGAGCGTGATAAAACCGTCGCAGGCAATGAGGGCGGCTCTGGCAGACCGTCAGTTGGGGTGGAACTCCCGTGGCGTCAGTTCGCTGCTGACCGTTTGGCGACTTCCCTGCGTGAAACGCATTTGCATCTTGGGGTGTCGAGGACAAATAGAGATGCTTCTATCATAAAGCCAAATACAAGGCGGTCTATGGAACAGAGAATTGTTTATGCTCTCCCGACCTTAAAAACTTCCTTGTGTTTGGCTGATTACATAGGCAGAGCTTACCTGCTTATATCCAGATAGGAGGTCAAACTAATGGATAAAACAATTAAGCGTGGTGACATCTACTACGCAGACTTAAACCCTGTTGTCGGCTCGGAGCAAGGAGGAACACGACCTGTACTTGTTATCTCCAATGATATAGGAAACAAGCACAGTCCTACGGTCATTATTGCCGCCATAACAAGCCGTGTACGCAAAAAGAAGAAATTACCTACACACTTATATTTGGGGCAAATTGAGGGGCTTCCTGCAAATTCAATCATTCTCTTTGAGCAGTTACGCACGATTGATAAAAGCCGCTTGAAAGAACATCTCACACACCTTGATGAGCAGTATTTGAAATCGCTTGAATTTCCTCTCCTCATCAGTATCGGAGTTGAAAAAAGGAGGAGCTTATGAACTTTGGAGATATATATGCGTTAGTCTTAAAAGAATACCCAGATATTTTAACCGTTGATGAAATGAGCAAGGCTCTTGGTGTTAGCACAAAAACAGGTTATCAATTACTTCGTGAAAACAAAATAGAACACTTGAAGGTGGGCAGAGCGTACAAAGTACCGAAAGCCCATCTTCTTTCTTATTTGAGGTTAGGTCTGCGAAATGCGGAAAATTAAAGAATTTGCACATTCGACTTCTTTGGCTTAAATTGCTACAATGTATATGGTCAACAGCAGAAGTCGGTGCTACGCAAAGGAGGTTATATTTATGGTAGCAGGACATCTGCAAGAGAAAAAAGGCTATTTTTATATGGTTTTGAGCTATCCCGATGCTGCGGGAAAAAGAAAAACGAAATGGTTTCCGACAGGATTGCCTGTCAAGGGCAATAAAAAGAAAGCGGAAAAGATGTTAATGGAAACAAGGCAGACTTTTGTGCCTGAGTGCAAACCCATACAGGACGATATGCTGTTTTCGGACTTTCTGCTTCAATGGTTGGAAATCGCAAAGCCGACTATCGCACTTACCACATACGCATCATACTCAGGTATGGCAAAGAGCGTTATCATTCCGTATTTCAAGGAAAGAGAAATCACACTTTCCGAACTGAAGGCAACAGACATTCAGGCTTTCTATATGAAGCAGTTGAAACGAGTAAAAGCTAATTCGGTTATTCACTATCACGCTGTTATTCACAGGGCTTTGAAATATGCCGTAAAGATTGACCTTATTTCTGTCAATCCTGCGGATAAAGTGGAACGCCCTAAAGCTGATAAGTTTATCGGCAGCTTCTATGACAGCAACGAAGTACAGGCACTATTTGAAGCCGCCAAAGGAACGCTGATTGAAATACCGATTTTTCTCGGTGCGTTTTATGGACTAAGGCGAAGTGAAGCCCTCGGCTTAAAATGGGACGCTATTGATTTTCAAAACAATACGATTACCATTAGACACACCGTTACTTCCTGCAATCTTGATGGCAAGCATATCCAGATAGCACAGGATACGACCAAAACCAAGTCGAGTATGAGAACGCTGCCCCTTGTTCCTGCGTTCAAAGAGAAGTTGCTAAAGCTCAAGGAACAGCAGGAAGAATACAAACGAGTATGCGGACGATGCTACAACAAAAAGTATTTGGAATATATCTGTGTAGATGAGATGGGGACATTGATTTCTCCGCACTATCTCACATCATCATTTCCAAAGCTGCTTGAAAAGAACAATTTGCGCCACATTCGTTTCCATGACCTGCGCCATAGTTGTGCTTCGCTGCTTCTTGCGAACGGTGTTCCTATGAAACAGATACAGGAATGGCTCGGACACAGCGATTTTTCAACTACGGCAAATGTATATGCCCATTTGGATTACAATTCCAAGCTGTCATCGGCTGACGCAATGGTAAACGGTCTGAGTGGCGCATTAGAGGTTATTTCATAGCTTCTGCGGCGTATCGCTTCACATAAAGATACGCCAACTACATATCCAGAGTTCAAATCTCAGAAAATTTAGGAGAGAACTACCGATTTTCAGGAGAGAACTCACGGAAAAATCCCAAAGGTGCAGAAAAAAGAAAAAGCCTGCAAACGGTAAAAACCGCTTGCAGACTGAGCATTCTGGCGGAGAGAGTGGGATTCGAACCCACGGTTCCGTTAGGAACACGACTTTTCGAGAGTCGCACCTTCGACCACTCGGACATCTCTCCGTGTATTTATCTTCACATCAGCCCTCAAAAACACCTCGGAAAAAGGAGAGAACTGATGGAGAGAACTAAGGGATATTTACTTTTCAATGATAGCTGAAAAACCCCGTAAAATCAAGGCTTTTCAGAGGTGAGCTTCCAAAAAGGTCATTCGTTTTCGAGTCAGGCCCGTTATGACCACTTCGATAACTCTCCGTATTCGATTTATTGAGCTCAACAAAGAGCTTATATATTTTACCAAACGTACATACCTTTGTCAAATGATTTATTCAAATATTTTAATTTATTGCAATCAATAAGGGTTTTGTGCCTACACAAAACGGATTTGCATGGTAAAATCCGTCAATGTTTGCGCAAAAACGGCGATTACGGCATCATTTCAGATAAAAAAGTCTTCTATCGGCACGGTAAAAGTAAAGGTGAACGATTTTATACGAATGCATTATTGCATTCCGTATTTTGTCTTAATTCGTTCAAGAACCGAGCCTATAGGCTTTGCAAGCACTATTATAAATGCAACATTGGAAACTACGTAGGTAAGCGTAACGGGCACAGCCGACGTAACAGCGGCAATATACCGCGTCAGATTAAACGTGCCGTCATACCAAAGGGTTGTATAAATATCCATAAGCAAAGAATACAGCACTCCCGAAACGGCACTGTAAATTATTCTGAATACAAGACTCTTTTTAAGCTGCGGAGCGAAAACTCCGGCTATAAGCCCAACTATACCCCACGAAAACATCTGGAACGGTGTCCATGGACCCTGCCCAAAATAAAAATTCGATATTACGGCTGTCAGTGCACCCGTCATAAAGCCTGCCTGTGGACCGAAATACATCGCTGTTATTATAACGAGTGCCGTCACCGGTTTTACGCTGGGTGCCCACGCAAAAACAAGTCTGCCGACTGCCGACAACGCGACCATAACAGCTATTAAAATCATTTCCTTTGTACCGCTTTTTCCCTTTTCAAAAGCGAGAAAAAACGGAACGCACGACAACACGGCAACGCAAAGCGATATCCATGCATACTGTTTATCTTTAAACACTGTGGCTCCGAGCAAAACCGCCGCAGGCACCAAAATGCACGGAAAAATATACGAAAGCCATTTTTTAACCATTATCTTCTCCGTTTCCGCGGCAACACTCAGCCGCCTCTTCACTCGTTATCGCTGTGGGACAAAGCGGACGGGCTATGCGGTTCGCCGCCGTCGTATAAAAATTATTTTCTGCGAAAAACGAATTCGGCGCATCGGAAGAAATGATTTCGCCGTCAAAGAACAGCGCGCACCTATCGGCGCCGACAGCGGCAAACTCAACATCATGAGTTACCATAACAACCGTTATTCCGTCCGATTTAAGCTTCTTCAATACATTCAAAAGCGAGGACTTTGAAAAGGCGTCAAGTCCCTTTGTCGGTTCGTCCAAAAGCAGTATTGTAGGCTCTGAAAGCAATATTTTCGCAAGGGCGCATTTTTGCTGTTCACCGCCGCTGAGGTCATAAGGATGCTTCGTAAGCAAATCCGTTATACCGAGTTTTTCGGAAATATCGCGTATTTTTTCTTCGCGCTCTTCTTTTTTATACTCCATCGCCTTGAGCATTTCTTCGAGATCGCCCGAAACGGTATCCTTTAAAAATACCGTCTGCGGATTTTGCGGCAGATATGCAAGCTTCTTTCGGTACAGCGAATTGCCCTTATAATCCTTGATTTTTTTGCCGTCTATCTTTATTTTGCCGCGGTACGGCTTATTAAGACCCGAAATAACATTCAGCATTGTCGTTTTTCCCGTGCCGTTGCCGCCGAGAATACAAATTATCTCGCCGCGATACACTTTAAGATTTACACCGCGCAGAATGTCGGGCAAATCTCTTTCATATCTGAACCAAACATTTTTAAGCTCGATTGCCGTATCGGTTTTATCGGAATATTCTGATTTATCACCGTCGGAAAAGTCTATAATCCTTTTGAAATTACGTCTGAAAAACTCCTGCCCCTCTTTAACCGTAAGCGGGCAGACATCGTCCGACGAGAGCAGATTGTAAAGCCTTACGGCACTCGGAAGGCCCTTGAGCATAGGATGCTCGGGATTTATTTTTTTTAGATTTTTGCCGACGGCACGCGGTGAATCATATAAAAGCACGCAGCCGTTTTCCATAAGCAAAACCTTGTCGGCTATCGGGAAAACGTCCTCAAGACGGTGCTCTACCAAAAGCACGGTAATACCGAATTCGGTATTCAGCTTCTTAAGCGTCGCTATAAAATCAGCCGCGGCTATGGGGTCAAGCTGACTTGTGGGCTCATCTAAGATAAGCACCTTGGGCTGCATTACCATAACCGACGCAAGATTTAAAAGCTGCTTCTGACCGCCCGAAAGCTCGTCGGTTTTTTTGCGGAACCAATCCTGTATGCCGAAATAGCTCGCCATCTCGCCCACTCTGCGGCGAATTACGTTTTGCGGCACACCGAGATTCTCAAGTCCGAACGACAGCTCGTGCCAAACCTTGTCAGTAACTATCTGATTATCGGGATTTTGCCCGACAAACCCTATGGCACATGCACTCTCGCGAAGGCTGAGTGAATCAATGCTTTTCCCGTTATAGAGTATCTCGCCACTCTTTTCACCTGCGGGAGCAAGCTCGTTTTTAATCAGCTTTAAAAGGGTGGTCTTTCCGCAGCCCGTTGCGCCGCATATTACAGTAAAATCACCCTGCCCGATGTTAAGAGAAATATTGTGAAGAGTGTCTTTTTCCGCCTTGGGGTAACGGAAATTCAAATTTTCGATATGTAATATTTCCACTTTAAATTCTCCTTTACCTCAATAAAAAACGGAAGAAACGATAATATAAAAAACGAAATGTAAGTAATTAACGATTTTAACGAAAGGCTGATTTTGCCGAGCTCCGGATAAAATGTAAAATCGATGCTTCCGCTGCCGACGCCTATAAGTACGGCAGCAAAAAGCAATAATCCCGACAATAAAACCGCTGCGTCTCTCGCCCCGAATTTAAACAGCGAAAAGTTTGTTCTGCCGTGCAGACCGTATCCGCGCGCTCTCATAGACGACGACAGCTCCATGGAATTTTCAAGCGACCACGAAATCATCGCCGTAAACACTCGTATTCCACCGCGTAATCTGTCAACATAGCTTTTTTGCGAATAAAGCCCCATTGCCTTTTGCGCTCTGCTCACATTTTTCATCTGTCTTTTAAACATCGGAACAAATCTGAGAGCCATGGAAAGCACAAGCGACATTTTTGGGATAATTCTGCCGAACAGATACAAGAATTTATCCTCGGTCATAATTTCATTATAGCACTTACACCAAAACAGCACTCCGACAACCATCACCGAGATAAAAACGCCGTAAACAACCGCTTCAAGCGTTACCGGATTACCGTTCATAAAGAAAAGCGGAGTAACGCCGTTATGCGAAAACAGAGGATTTGTAACAGCCACAAGCAGAAAAAGCGGAAGATAAAAGCCCATATCGCTTAAAATAGCCTTTTTCCTCACGAGCATAAGCGAAAACATAATGCCGCCGAGGAGTGCTGTGAGCTGTATTACGGGATTCCATACAAACATAGCCGTTAACAGCACAGATATAAAATATGTAAAAGTAACAGCCGGATGATATCCGCCGAAAGCTTTCATCCCGTTTCATCTCCCATCCATATACAGCCGACGTCCTTGCCGAGATCGCAGGTATAGACCCATGCTATTCGGTCGCCGTCCTTCAGTTTGTATTTTGAGCATCCGTAATTCGGAAATTCGCCGTTCACCTGATACATCCAGCCCGAAAGCGGTCCGCAGGAAAATTCGTACAGATAATTTATACCCTGAACGTATACGCTGCCATAGCTGTTTTTATCGGCACCCTGATACTCCATCTGTATTTTATTATACCTTACCGCCCTGTCAAGTATATCAAAAACGGTGTCGCCGGGTCTTAACACATATTCGGTTTCCGGCAATATAACGCCGTTTTGCGGCACGTATTTATCGGATTGCAGGACTTTGTCAAGCTCGTCGTAATTTTGAAGCACGGTATCACAGCGAATACTGATAAAAACCGTCTCGCTCTGCGGGGTTATATCGTCGATATGAGTAAGGTAGTACTCGTCAACGGACTGAATGTTTGTGCCGTGAATCAATACGGCTATTATAAGCGCCAACGACAGGAGCGCCAAAATATCTTTTTTCAATTATGACTCCCCTTCCGCGAGAAAAAATTACCGCATTTCGTCGTCTTCATCCTTATACATTGCCGCAAGCTCCTCCATTTCGAGAGTTTTTTTCATCTTACGGCGTCTGATTCTTATAATTATAAACACGGTAAGTCCTACCGCTAAAACAAACAGTACAACAGATATTACTATGGCGCGAACGATATTGTCAAGCTTTGTCTTTGTCTTGACGACATCCTCCCAACGCTCGATTTTTGCTCTGTCATATTCGCTGAGCGCGTTATAGCGTTTAACGATTTTATTCACCTTACCCCTATCCTTGAGCGTGATTTTGTCAAACGGATAAAGCTCGGCTTTAATGTCGTCGTTCAGCGAATCTATTTCCGCCTGAACCGCGGCAATTTGCTCCTTTGCCGAAACAAGCTTTCGGAGATATGCGTCTTTACCGTCAAAATCTTCACTCCTTTCGAGCTTATCAAGCAATGTTACAACCAAAACATACTGCTCCGTAGTGAGTTTTTCGGGCAGAGAGTCAACCATTGCACGGTCGGAATCGGTAAAATACAAAATGGCGTCGTCGTTTGCGTCATCATCCGAAAACACAATCACCGCGGTTTCACCCGCTATTTCCGAAACGTCTATTCCGCGTTTTTTGGCTTCATCGGACAAAGTCCAATAATTGCTCACGTAGCACCGCTCTGTTTCGGGCAACGAATAAAAAACCGCAAGAAGCTCGCGAAGCGTTTGTTTATCGGTCTTATTGCCGATTTTAGAAATGTCGGAAGTAAGGTCGTTTATTCGCGATTTAAGCGCGGAGCTCTGCTCTTTTCTGAAATCGAAAAGAGTTCTCATACCGTTTTTTTGCCGCCAAAGAGATGCCATGGTATAAAGGGTCTGCTCCGACGCCATGGTATTTGATTTATCGGGCAAAGATGTGGGATTGTCGGGGTCGTAAGTAAACGAATGGACAAATCCGCCGTCCGTCATTCTGTAACGCATTATACCTTCAAAAAGGGTGTTGCCGTTTTTTATGAAACGGCTGTCCGAGAGAGGGTCGATATTAAGACTGCACAGCGCCACCGCCACCCAATCGGTACTCTCTACATTCTGAGTTCCCCAACTTTTGTAGTCGCCCGTGTCGAGTTGCAGACGTGAAAGGCACAAAACCGCTTCATCAACAACCTCGTGCACCGTTTTGCTCTCATCGGCGGACAACGCTTTTCTGTGATAAGAATATGTTTTTTCGGAATTATAATATGGTGCGAGTGCCGTTATCGCCATAGCGGTAATATCGGGGTCTGCATCATCCGAGCTCAGGGCAAATCCGCCGTCGGAAAGCTGCTTTGAAATTATTTCAACGATTATATCGTCGCGGGTGTTGTACGCTCCGTCAGGCACGGCATAGCGCATACTGTCAAGAGTTATAAGCCCCCATATCCAGCCGTTTATGCCCTGTCTTCCGAGCGGCGTTGTCTTGCCGCGGTCGTAGGTTCCGTCCGCTATCAGATTTATCGGCGCGCCGTTTTCGTCGGTTCCGAAATTTGTCGGGTCGCCGCCCATAGCGAGAACGGCGAGTGCTATTCTGTGCCACTCGGTTGCCTTTGCGGCACTGAGCCTTCCGCTTTCGCGATAACGCTCCTCTACCCTGTCTTTTATGACCGCAAGGTAGCCCTCGTTGTTATCCTGTATTCCGAGTCTGCCGAGAGCTATGGGATACCAATCCCCCGGAGTAGTACCCGCATTTTCCAAATATTTATCGTTAATCAAATACCCGTCGGGTTCCGAGCCGTTATCGGCTTTTTTCCATGCGATAATACCGTCCGCGACGCTAAGGAAATTGTCGGACGTATACTCCTTATTCTCTTTTGCCGATACGATGAAAGAAATTGAGGATATAACACACAGGACGCATAAAAACACCGAAATAACACGTTTTGTCATTTTTGGGAAGAGCTCTCCTTAACAGATTTTTCTTTTTCGCCGTTTTTGCGGCGTTTCTTTACATAAAACACAATAAAGCATATTCCGCCTGCCAAAACGATAAATGCCGATACCGAACAAATTACCGTGACAAGCGTTTTTGATTTTTTGTTTTCCGACAATGATACGGCGTTTTCCGTGCTCTCTTCGCTCTCGGAAAGAGCCTCTGAAGCTTCGGTTATCTCCTCCGTTTCCGCATCGGTCTCGGAAAAAGCGGATTCCTCCGCAACCGAAGCCGCGACAGCGTCGGCAGACCCACCGGAAGCGGCAGCTGCCGCGCCGCCCGACGCATTCTTGCCGCCTAATGCCGCACCGGAGGACACATGAGCGCCGCTGCCGCCGACGGACAAAGGAGCATCCGCAGGAGCGGAGTTTGTTTCCGACCCCGGATTTTGAAGTGCCGAATTGATAGCGGAAACCGCGTTATCGACCGCGCTTTGCGAAGCGTCAAGCGTCTCGGCAACGGATAATGCCGCGGCGTATGCATTTTTTACATTTGAGCGCGTTATAAGACCCGAATAAATGGTTCTTTCTATTGCCTTTGTAAGCGAGTCCTTATTCGCCACCGAAAAATAGCCGGATTTCGGCTGATTTTCGACATTCGGAATTGAGGTTCCCATAGCACCGAAGCCGCCTATATCCGCTCCGTAGCCGAGAGTGAACTGTACTCTGACGATATCTCCGTCGGAAAGGTATGTATCGGCAAAACCGACATTCGGGAAAACGTTGTTGACGGAATACATCCAGCCCGAGCCGTTTGTTATTACAAATTCACCGAGATGGCCTTTCCAGTTTTTCTCATAATCGCCGGGGTCATAAAACGTCATTGTGCTTTTAAGATGCGGCACCAAAACAGACGGTATTGTCGGTGAAATTCCGAGTGCTTTCGGAGACGAAGCGGACGAGCTTCTCTGATAATTGTTATATCTCGCCGCAGACGCCGTACCGTCGGCTACATATGCGAGGTAAAACGAAGAGCTTACGCTGCCGCCGTAATAACCCACATATCCGTTTTCGTTAAGCAGGCGCAAAAGCTGCTGAGCGGACGTCTCGCCCTCGTATATATTTACTTTTTGGGGATACACGAGATATCCGCAGCCTATGGTGAACATTTCGACGCTCCAAACAGCCGTGCCGATTTTTTCTCCCTGCCGCGCTTTCTCGTAGTTAATGTGATATGTAAGCTGCTTTTTTCGCCCGCCGTCGGACGATGCCGAAACGACAACCGTGTTATCGCCCTCAAAGGTAAAGTTAAGGGTATAGCTTGATTTTTCGTTATCGTCCCATGTTGGCGAAAGCTTTTCGCCGTTAAACGTAACCGTCGCTTTTATTTTTTCGCCTGACGCATTTCTCGCCCATACGTCAAATGTCTTTTTGCTTCCGCGCTGAGTTGTATTGTCGGAAAGCGTAGTTCTGAGCGTAGGGCCTGCCGCGGCAAAAACCCGAGACGACGGCAGAATAAGCAAAAAACACATAAAAAAGCAAATAAGAGCTCTTTTGGTTTTGTTTTTATCCGTGGTATATACCTCCCTTGCAAAATGAATCCGCCGATAATCGGCATTTTTCGGTTTAGTGTAAACGATGTACCCGCCGGAGACAAAATGCCCCGTCGGGTACGTAATCAATCCGTCTTATTCTTCGTCCTTTTTGCGTTTGGCGGTAACAGCCATTGCCGCAGCAAAAGAAGAGAACATTAAAAATGCAACCGCCGCATTTCCGATTCTGCCTGTTTTGGGAATTGAAACGCCCCTAATATCCGTATCGGCGGTATTTCCGGAATTTGACGTATTCCCGTCTGTACCCGGTACCGACGGTACATTGACATTTCCGTTGTCATTGCTACCGAGTGACGAATCTGTCGGAATTTCGTCAAGTGCCGCCTTGGCTTTTATCAAAGCGGTATTCACTTCGTCCTTATTCTTCGCCGCACTTATATCAGCCATACCTTTTTCGAGAGCCTTGTTAAATGCCTCACGATTGAGTGTGTAATCCGAAGCGTCCTTGTAGCTCTCGAGCTGCTCGAGTGCTGTCTTTTTGGCTTCTTTGAGGCTTATTATTTCGGAAAGCTCTTTTTCGGCGTTCAAAAGCACATCAAGATTTGAAACGTACGGCTTTAAATCGTCGTCGAGATTGTCATATGCGTTTCTTGCCTCGTTTATTTTAACGCCGCTGTCTGCCGTTACATCGCCGATGTCGTTGATTTTTTCGACAACCTCGTTTACATCGTCGGCATCAAAAGTCTTTTGCCAATAAAGGATCGGATAGCCGCCGTTTACAAGAGAATATTCGTCTTTTTTGAATTTTTCGCCGAGAAGCGCGAGGAATTCGGGAGATTTCATAAACTCGGTTGTCTCGCCTGTGGTACTTCCGTCACCGTTTCCGATTCCGTTCTCTGTAACGGAAGAGTCATAATAGCATTCTTGAACCCTGTTATCATTTGTGAGCGAGCCTGCTATTGCGCCTGCCTGACCGTCGGATGAGGAAGTTATTTTACCTGCGTTATAGCAATTGACTATGGTGTGGCCGTCCTGAGCCTGTCCTACAATGCCGCCGAGTGAATAAATACCGTTTATGCTTCCGAGGTTGTAGCAGTTGTCTATGGTAACCTCAACCGAAGTATCACGTCTTGTAGTATCGAGATGTCCTACAATACCGCCTGTATGGCCGCTGCTTGCATAAAGCGAGCCTACGTTGTAGCAGCCCGTGATATTACTCTTGCCGCCGTCGCGCACTGTACCGACTATACCGCCCATGTAACCGCTGCCGTAAATATCGGCACCGTTCCAGCAGTTTATAAAGTCTGCGCCGTTACTCCATTTGGCGATACCGCCGAGGAACGAAGTGTATGTATTTTCTTTGCCGATTTCGCCGCTTGCGACACCGACATTCTTAATTACGGCATTTTGGCAGACAGTTCCGAAAAGTCCGCCGCGGAGAGAAGTAAGATTGTCTATGACATATCCGTCGCCGTCAAATACACCGTCAAACTGATTTCTGTCAGAGCCTATCGGGGTCCAGTTGTCATAGTCGCTGAGGTCGATATTATCGGTCATTTCAAAGTAAACACCGGTAGTTGCCATAAGCTTGGTATTTACGTAATATGACAGATTGTAAAGGTCCTCTGCCGTGCTTATAAGGTACGGTGAAGTCTCGGAGCCCAAGCCCTCCCACGGGATTTTATCCTTTACCGTAACTGTTACAAAGGTCTTGAGTTTACCGCTCTTTATACATACCTTTTGAGTTCCGACTTCAAGTGAATCACCGGAAATTATCTCATAATCCGTTACGGGCTTTTGCGCTCCGTCGCTGTAATATGCGGTAACCTCCATGCCGGCAGCGTCAAAAGAGTCGCCGTCATAATATTCGGTCTTATCGGGTGCTTTTGTAACCGCGATAGAAGTGATGTACGGCGTATTTGAGTCAAGCTCTCCCTCACCGCCGACAAGCTCTATTGCCGAAACAAGAGCCGAATAATTATTTACGTATCTGCGTTCGTTTTCGGGAACCGCACGGAATTTTGCGAGTGCGCTCTTTGCCGCAGACTTATAATTTGCGTCCGTCGGCAGAGGAAGAGCGTCTATGGCGCTTACTGCGTCCGTGATTGCCGCTTTGGTTTCCGCGCTCCAGTCGCCGCGCATATCATAAAGTGCTCTCATCTTATTTTCAAATCTCCAATAAGCTACGAGAGCGTAAGTTGCCTGATCGTTTGCCATACTGTTCCAGCCGTTGCCGACAACATGGCAGAAGCCGCCGTTTGTATCGCGGAATCTCAGAAGTCCGTCAAGGAGCGTTAAGCCGTCGGAGGTTATAAATCTGCTGTCCTTTTGGGGGTCGATTCCGACAGAAGTCAGCGCAACTATAACCTGAGCTATACTTTCGGAGTTATCGGTATTCCAAGAAGTAAAGCCCGCTTTATCGTTCATCATTGAGCCTAAGCGGTCAAATGCTTCGTCCACGCATTGACGAACCGTTTTTGAAACTTCGTCGCCCGAAATTTCATTTTTATATGTATACACGGTATCGTCATTGTAATAAGGAGCGAGCGCCTGTATTGCCATAGCGGTAATATCGACATCCGACGATGAACCGTAACCGCCGAGAACCCAGCCGCCGTATTTATTGCCGTCTACGCCGTCGGTAAGCTGCATTTTAAGTATTTCTTTTATAAAAAGCTCACGCTGATATGCGGCGTCGCTCGGAACATCATACATACCGGTATCAAGAGCAATAAGACCCCATATCCAGCCGTTTATACCCTGTTTGCCGGGACCGCCCTTTACCTTGCAGTTATAGCTGCCGTCCGCGATAAGATTTATCGGCTGACCGTTATATGTTCCGAAGCTTGCGGGGTCGCCGCCGAGAGCCGCTATTGCAACAACGCCTCTGTGCCACTCGGTAGCCTTTACGCTGTGAAGTGTACCGCCGTTTTCGGTGTATGTCTTTTCGACGTATGACTTCATGGCATTGAGATAGTCGGTGTAGCCTGTGCCGTCGTCGATAAGATAAGTATATTTTCCGTCTACGGAATCGAAATATCCGTAACGACCCATAGCAAGTGCCATCCAGTCGGTAGCCGTAGAGCTGGCGCCTGACATATAGCTTTCATTGCCCAAAAGAGTGTCGGCGGAAGTGAGCCCCGCTTTGGTTTTTGAGCTCTTGACTGCCTCTTTAATGTAACCCGAAAGCTTTGCCGAAAACTCGGTTCCCTCGCTGAACGAAGGACGAACGGGCTTATCTGCGGAAACAAGGCTTTCCCAAGCAAGCTTCGGATTTGTGTCGCCCGAAACAAATGCCGAACCGAGCATAGTCTCGGTTACTAAGTCAACCTTTGCCGCGCCGTCAACATCGCCTTTATTGCCTGTTGCCGCGAAAGATGAGGTTGAGAGATAATAGCAGTTCTCCGCCGTTCCTCTTGTGGCGCCTATCAATGCGCCGATATTGTTTTGGTAGCCTGCCGAGTCTTCAACCGTGCCTGCATTGTAGCAATTTACAAGCTCGGGAGACGCCGCTTTGTGTCCGCCGGCTACGCCACCGACAGAGGCAGGACCCGATACCTTACCTGTGTTATAGCAGTTTTCGAGTTTGCCTGCGCGCCAATGCTGACCGCTTACGCCGCCTATGTAGCCTGTTGTACCGCTGACATTACCCGAATTGTAGCAGCCCGAAACGGTAGATGCGCCGCCGACATAGCCCACTACGCCGCCGACTCCCGAAGAGCCGCTGACATCGGCATTATTTCCGCAGCCAATTATATTGCCTGCATTGAGGTAACCGACAACGCCTGCAACCGATGAAGAACCGCTGACGCTGCCCTTAACCGTAACATTCTTAACCGTACCGCTGTTTACCTTTCCGAAAAGTCCCGCATTGGAGCCCGAAGAAATGTAAAGTCCGCTGATTACGTGGTTGTTTCCGTCGAATGTTCCGGCAAAAGCCGATGACGAGGAGCCTATCGGCGTCCACGGGTTATTGGCACCGCCGAGTTCGATATTCACATTGAGGCGGATGAGCTTACCCTCGTAAGAGTTTCCGTCGTTTACGCTGTCGGCAAACGCCTTCAACTGACTGTACGACGCTATTATAATGTCGGGAGTTTTGCCCTGCCAAGAAAGCACGGGATTGCCGCCGTTTATTCCCTCTTCATCCTTTATGAATGCCGAACCGAGCATAGTCTCGGTTACGGAGTCAACCTTTGCCGCGCCGTCAACATCGCCTTTATTGCCTGTTGCCGCGAAAGATGAGGTTGAGAGATAATAGCAGTTCTCCGCCGTTCCTCTTGTGGCGCCTATCAATGCGCCGATATTGTTTTGGTAGCCTGCCGAGTCTTCAACCGTGCCTGCATTGTAGCAATTTACAAGCTCGGGAGACGCCGCTTTGTGTCCGCCGGCTACGCCACCGACAGAGGCAGGACCCGATACCTTACCTGTGTTATAGCAGTTTTCGAGTTTGCCTGCGCGCCAATGCTGACCGCTTACGCCGCCTATGTAGCCTGTTGTACCGCTGACATTACCCGAATTGTAGCAGCCCGAAACGGTAGATGCGCCGCCGACATAGCCCACTACGCCGCCGACTCCCGAAGAGCCGCTGACATCGGCATTATTTCCGCAGCCAATTATATTGCCTGCATTGAGGTAACCGACAACGCCTGCAACCGATGAAGAACCGCTGACGCTGCCCTTAACCGTAACATTCTTAACCGTACCGCTGTTTACCTTTCCGAAAAGTCCCGCATTGGAGCCCGAAGAAATGTAAAGTCCGCTGATTACGTGGTTGTTTCCGTCGAATGTTCCGGCAAAAGCCGATGACGAGGAGCCTATAGGCGTCCATTCGGAGTCTTCTCCGCCGAGGTCGATATCGGCTGTAAGCTCTACTGTTTTTCCCGAAAAGTCTTCACCGCCGTTCACCTTTTCGGAGAACGCGAGCAGCTCCTTTGCCGACGATATTGTAAGGTCTGCCGGTGCGGCAAGTACCGCAACGGGTATCACAGACAATATCATCACAAGAGCAAGAAGCCATGACAGACATTTCTTTACTGTCTTTTTAGGTTTTAACATACCTTACTCCTTTCAAAACTCTTTACTTTTTGCGCTTTCCGCCGGGAGTTTTAAGACCGGCTTTTTCGAGAGCGCGCGGCCAAGGGCCTAAAAATGCCTTAATTCGCGAGCGTGTGGCGTCATCGAAATCGTCTTTTCGCGGAAGCCTTTTCAGCTCCTCGGATTTACGCACAAGCTCATTTACTGCCCATTTTTCTTTGTCGTCGCCAAACATAAAATCCTCCGAACACAAAAAATCTCTCCCTGCCGAAAAGCAGGGAGAGTGCAACAAATTAACCAACGAAAAAATCTTGCGCAATCGGGCAAAGAGTGCATCGACAGCACAAATCAAAAGCTGATAAATCGGCTGCACTCTTCTCACCAAAGTTGTGTTTAACCATAAAATACGGCAGGTCTCCTGACTTATGATCCCATACATCACGGGAAGAGTCGCCTTCTCGGAAAGCTCCAATGGATCGGACTCTCTTACGTCAAACACAGTAATGGCGGTTGTTCCGGATTTTAACCGGATTCCCTTTTAATTCGCGGCAAGAAGCGCGAAACCGTATTTTTTATCAAATATTAAACTGTATAAGCCCAAGTTGCAAAGACGAACCGGCAAAAAGCGTCGATTTTGCGGTTTATCTTGCAACTTATTGATATTTTACTACATAAATATTGCGCCGTCAATAAAACACGGCGCAAAATATGTGCGTAATACTTGTTTGCATTTGAAAAAATTTTAGTAAATTATTGACAATGAGGCTTTAATTTAATATAATATCAAAGCATGAAATGCGCCGATGTGGCGAAATCGGCAGACGCAAGGGACTTAAAATCCCTCGGTAGCAATACCGTACCGGTTCAAGTCCGGTCATCGGCACCAAATCGAGTATTCATAAGGGATTTGACTTTATGAATACTCGATTTTTGTTTTCCATCTTAATATTTATGTACCGAGCAGACAGTTGTCTGCTCTTTTTGTTATGCCGAGTTCGGTTTTGTAAGTGCCTAATGAAGTGCCTTACCGTATATCCGTTATATACTTTTCGGGTAAAATATCAGAAAATATTCGGAGGCAAAAAATGGAAGAACGAATTTTAACAGCAGATATTATTGAAGATTTCAGAAAAAATTTAGAGTTGCAAGAGAAAAGCACGTCAACAATTGAAAAATACATCCGCGATGTGAAAGCGTTTTCGGTATACGCCGAAAACTCAGCAATAACAAAAGAAAAAGTGATAGCGTATAAAAAATATTTGAGAAATAATTACGCGGTGCGGAGCGTTAATTCTATGCTCGCAAGCATCAACAGTCTGTTTAATTCTTTAGAATGGCACGATTTAAAGGTGAAATCATTAAAACTGCAACAGCAGGTATTCTGCTCCGAAGATAGGGAACTGACAAAGGCAGAATACGCACGACTTTGCAAAACTGCGAAACGCAAGAAAAATAAACGGCTCAATCTTATTTTGCAAACGATATGCGGCACGGGTATTCGTGTCAGTGAACTACAATATATAACGGTGGAGGCGGCAAAGCAAGGTGAAGCAGTTGTGAACTGCAAAGCAAAAACACGGTCGGTTTTTATCGTAAAGGAGCTAAAACAAAAATTGCTCCGCTACGCAGCAGAGCAAAATATTAAAAGCGGTATGATTTTTGTGACCCGCACGGGCAAGCTGATAAGCCGCACGAACATCTGGCGGGAAATGAAAGCGTTATGCGTGGAGGCGAATGTCAATCCTGAAAAGGTGTTTCCGCATAACCTGCGCCACCTGTTCGCCCGTGTGTTCTATGGAATCGAAAAGGACATCGCCAAGCTTGCCGATATTCTCGGTCACAGCAGCATTAACACAACACGAATTTATATCATCTCCACCGGCACGGAGCACCGCAAGAGAATGGAAAATATGCATTTGATAATTTAGCCTAAAAACAAAAAAATCCGCCCAAATCAGCGGCATACAACATAATCGCCATTATGTTGTATGCTCAAGAATAAATAAACAAAGTTCAGTACTTTTGTTATTGGTCAGTATAGCATATTAGACATAAAAAGTCAAGATTAGATGCAAAAAACTGTATTTATAAGCATAATAACAAAGCCTTCAGCATTGCCTGCTTCGACAATTTACATAAGGCTTGTATTTCTGCGCCCTTTTTTCACCGTTGTGCAATTTGTAAGAGTTTTTAATCAACCGCTGTACCGGTGTTTGCAACATAATGGCGATTATGTGATAAATTGGACATAGCAAGGGGGAATAAAATTATAATGGGTATTGGTTATTAGAAAAAACAAATGTTCAAGTCTTTCAGAAACAACGCTAAACGGTGTTGTTAACAGTGAGGCAACATATGAAATCATAGACGGCATTTTGATAATCCGCACAACGACTAATGACACGATACATATAACACGAGATATCGGAAAAAAGCTTGTTGATATCATCAACAGCGAACTTATTTAAAAAATTATTTAAAGTACGGGGGTAATACTATGTTAAAAAGGGATGGTTTTAAATTATTTATTTGCGCAATGGTTGCTGCATTTTTCCTTGCTTTACCATTTGTTGTGACTTCACTAAACGGAGCTGAAAAAAACGAATCGGAGTATAAAAGCGCAATCTCCGAGCATATGCAAAGAGAGCACGGTGTATCAATAGCTTCCTACCAAAGTTTCGACAGCGGCAGCGGTGCATTTGCAAAGGTTATAGTAAGAGCAGGGCTTGAAGGCAGCGGCAGCGGAAGTATTGATATGAGTGCTCAGATTACTGTTGACAAAAATTATAATATTTCTTCCTGCTCGTTATGTGATTTGGGTATATAAGGTGTCCGTATGATGAAAAAAGGAATATTATTAGTAGTTATTATAGCTTTGATTTTTTCCGGGTGCTCAAATGATAAACACCATTTCAAAAGCACCACCTTAGATATAGAAACGGTCAAAGAAAAGCTAATCATCAATACAGAATATGTCAAAGAGAATATTGTAGGGACATGGTCTGCTTCCGATGGGACTGTTATGGAATTTCATCCCAACGGAATCGCTGTGAATTATAAACCGGTTCAGATGACAGAGACCATGGAGGATGATGATATATCCTCTATTATAACCTCAGAATTAAAGAGCATTGGATATAGTGGTTATGTTATTCCGGATCCTGATTCCTACACAGACGAAGAATTACAGAGTTATGGTAATTATATTCAAAGCACAGACAAAGTAGGTGTTTCTATAAAATCCGACTTTTTTGGTACAATGGAAGATAAATTTATTTTGCACGAATTCAAAGACAAAGATACTCTCGTTGTTGGAGGATTAACATTAACAAAAATTAAAAACAATGTGCCAGAAGTTACTGACGATATCACAGGATTATACGTAAATGAACAAGATAAAACTTTAGCCTTATCTGTTATCAGAGTAAAGAATGAAAATGTTGGCTATTTTGATTGGCAAAAAACAGGCGAAGGATTAGATGGAGAGTGTGAAACTGATAATGATAGAGTAGTATTGAAAATTCATAATATAACAAATTTTGTTTTTCAGCATAAAGGGGTAGATCTTATAGAAGTAGGTTCAAACGAAATCCCCGGTAGCAATTTAACATATAAAAAAGTTAGCGATTTAGCATATAGCAGCCAAAGGACTGTTGCGCCAAGAGAGAATGGCTATTTACTAACTACTACAGAATTCGATAACAATTGGAAAAACGCAAAGGTTGGGGACACTATTATGTTTGGCTCTTATGAGCAAGACAACAACTTCTCAAACGGACCAGAACCAATAGAATGGATCGTTATTAATAAAAATGGAGCATCGTTACTTTTGATCAGTAAATTTGCTATAGAATGTCACGATTATTACACAACATCGTCAAGCTTAACATGGAAAGATAGCGAAATACGTAATTGGCTTAATAACGGTTTTTACTATGAAGCATTTAGCTTAGATGAACAAACCACAATACAAAATACAAAGTTATTTACAAACCGAATTCACGAGAGTGGAACTTCTACAACAGAGGATAAAGTTTTCCTTCTAAGTCAGAATGAAGCAGAAACATACTTTAGCAATAGTGAATCGAGGAAGTGTGAACCAACAATTTATATGAAAAAGACAATTCCGCCCGGTCTTGATGAAGATCCTGAAAGCACGACGGTATATTGGTATCTTCGCTCATCCGCAAGTGATCAATGGTGTGAGGCTTATGTTAATTACGATGGCGATATTGACTATATACCATGCGAAGCTGATTGTTTTATCGAAATCTATGTCCGCCCGGCTTTGTGGATTGATCTTGATAGCTAGCCACTAACTGTTCTATAAAAAATTTGAATATATACCCAATCAAAAAACAAATAATCCATTAAAATCAAAGGAGAAAGCAATATGCCTACAGAAACAGAGGACTCAAAAAACAATCAGTATATTTTCAAGTATAATAATGAAGTGTTCAGCCAAACAATAACATATATGAAAAATGTAGTAGAAGAAATTCAAAAGCACCAAAAGTCGAAGAGCTATTTGCCGATTCAAAAATTCTCCAGTGAAAGTGTGACTGAGCAGAGGTTTAGTGAATTCGTTCGGCTTGCCAAAGATGCTGGATACACGATATATAAGGTTATGGAGCTGTAAAGCATATACCAAAAATGCCATTGATAAAGAACTTTCTTTATCAATTTTCGCAAAGGCAGCAAAACGCACCTCACGAAAGTGGGGTGCGTTTTTTGCCTTTGCTTCGGCGGATATTTGTTTTACTTGTCGGTATTTGGCTGTTTATTTGTGTTTTTTATCTGCTTTCGGTTATTCTCACCTGTTTGGGGTTTGGTTTGGATTTGGGTTTAGGTTTGGGTTTGGGTTTGCTTATTTATATTTGTTTATGTTCATTCTTCGATATTTAAAAGCTGACGCAGCATATTCTTTGTCATAAGATTATCGGCAAACGCCAGGGTTTCACGAAGCCGCTTTTGCGGACTCTCGTCCCAATCACATTCGGGAGCGGAAGAAACACCCATTTTTCTAAGCGCGTCGCAGTAAGACTTTGCCGCAAGACGAAATTCGCGGTAATTCTTTTCGTCTCTGCCGTTCCACGCGGTATCGGCGACGGCGAACCACCTCGGAAAACACATATAGCAAAGCCGTTCAAAATCCGTGATGTACTCCGTCCATATCGGCGTTTCCACTCCGACTATTGATTTTTTGCCTATCTCCGTTAAGCCCTTTATGCTCTTCGGGTCAAACATATATACATCTTTAAGAGGATACATACCATACGGATAATCGGCATAATACGGCTTAAACTTTTCGATAATTACGGGGCAGCCCTCATTTGCGCGCTTTACCGAGATGCCCGCTTTATCAAGCCAATATGCAAGCGTTATGTTTTTATCGAGAATACCGCCGTTTGCCGCTTCGTTCCAGCAAATGACACGCCTGCCCTTTTTTTCGAGATACTCTGCGGCTCTGTTCACAAGACTGCAGTGCAGCTCCTCTTCGTTTTTAAGCCCGAGCTCGCGTATTTTTGACTGACATTTGGGGCACTTTTTCCACTTATCCTTCGGGGCTTCATCACCGCCGAGATGGAAGTACTCGCCGGGGAAAATATCGCAAAGCTCATCTAAAATGTCATAAATCAGCTTTAATGTCGCGGGATTTCCGGCGCAGAGCAAATCCTTGAATATACCTTGGCTTGTTTTTGCCTTAACCTGCTCTTTATTGCACGATAGCTCGGGATACGCCTGAAGTATGGCGCTTGCGTGGCCGGGAATATCTATTTCGGGAATAACCTCGATATATCGCTCCTTGCAGTATTCGGCTATTTCTTTCAGCTGTGCCCGAGTATAAAAATGACTGTAAACGCTGTCGTCATTTTCTTTTTTACCGAAATGCGAGCCCTCGCGGCTACCGCCTACCAAAGAAAGCTCCGGGTGCTTTTTTATTTCGGCTCTGAAGCCCTGATCGTCGGAAAGATGGAAATGAAAATAATTGAATTTGAGCATTGCCGCCGCATCGATTATCTTTTTTATTTCCTCCACGGTAAAGAAATGGCGACAGACGTCCACCATAAAGCCGCGATAAGAAAATACGGGCTTATCCCTTATTTCACATTCGGGGAGCATATTCCCGTCCTCTCGCAGAATTTGCTTATACGTAATATCGGCATAGTGTAAGGCGCGCTCACTGCCGCCCTTTAAGAAAACGCCGTCACGGTTTATTTTAAGTGAGTATTCCTCTTTTCCCATATCGGCGTCAAAACTCTCAGTTACGCTGCCTTTCGGGACATATTTGCCGGAAAACGTTATTTTTTGCGGTTTCGGAATTATATTCATAAAATTCACCCGTTTCTCATTGAGTTTTGTTTTCAAAATAAGAATAGCTATAATATAACACACAAATTATAAAATTCAAATATTTCCGTTTTACGAAACGACATATTTTATAAACACATCTTAATTTATTGTATATTATACCGACTGAACAATCATTTTAAGACAAAATTATGTAAATTTTAACGTCAAAAAGGTCGAAAATTCTATTGACGTTGAAATAAAGCAAGACTATAATTAAATTGTTAAAGATTTAACCGATACGGTGTTGTGGATAAAAAATCCGTACCGAATTTTTAAAAGAGGGAGATTCTTTTTATGGAAAACAAGAATCAGCGCATCTGTATAATCGGCGGAGGCCCTGCCGGCACAAGCATGGCAATGTACCTTGAAAAAAACGGGTATGATAACTATGTAATCTATGAAAAATCCAATCGCGTCGGAGGTAAGGCATTTTCCCCGAAAATGAAGGTTAAAAATGCCCAGGGCAAATGGGAGGACCGCACCATAGAGATGGGCGCGGTAATGGGCTGCGACACTTACTTTGCAGTTCATGAGTGCGAGGAATTCGGCGGTACAACACACGTCGGAGGCCCCCCTATGGGACGCAAATTTATGAAAGTGGACGGCACTCCTCAGAAAATGTCGCCCATAGCTATGCTCAAAAAGCTATCCAAGATGAAAAAACTGTCAAAGCTTCTTGAAACAAAATACAAGGGCTATGATGTAAACGGTCACCGCGGAATTTCGGAGGGACGCTATGAAGGTCCCTGCCCCTCTCCCGAAATGAAACTCGCTCATATTGAGGGCGTTAACCCCAACCTTAAAGACCTTTCAATGCCGTTCTCCGAATTTTTAAAGCTCAACCATTGCGAGGACGCCACCACGGTTTGGAAGGGTCCGTTCACTTCTTTCGGCTATGGTTATTTTGATGAAATCCCCGCCGCTTATGTCTTAAAATATCTTGACGCATTTACTGTTAAGCAATTCCTTTCGACAGGTAAACTGTGGACTTGGTACGACGGCACACAGAGCATTTGGGAGGGCGTTAACAATCACCTTAAGCATCCGGCGCTCTTAAATTCGGAAGTTACAAACATCAAGAGAGAAAACGATAAGGTATTTGTAACGGTAAACGGTAAGACCGAAGAATTTGACAAGCTCATAATCTGCACTCCGCTTGAGCTGTTCCTCGGCTACGGCGATCCGCGTGAAGAAGAAAAGGATCTCTTCTCAAAAATCGTACATAAGGAATACTTTACAATGGCCGTTCGTCCCGAAGAAGGCAACGCTCCCGAAATTTCATATTACTTCTTTGAAAATATGACTAACGAGACACGCGGTCATCTTATGGTATTCTATCACCGTTGGTCCGACGGCGTAACAGATCAGCCGCTCGTTACCTTTACTCTTCGTAACCACGAGGGTATGGAGGATGTTCCCTTTGACAAAGCCAAGGAAACAACTCTTAAAGATATGGAACTGTGCGGTCTTAAGGTTGACAAGATTGAGCGCATAGACGACTGGTATTATTTCCCGCACGTAGGCAGCAAGGATTATGCCGACGGTTGGTATGAAAAAGTTGAAGCTATGCAGGGCAAAGACAACACCTTCTATGCCGGTGAAGTTATGGCATTCGGCGATATGGAGGAAACCGTTGAGTACAGCCGCGACTTAGTAAGAAGATTCTTTAAATAGGAGACATAAAAGTATGCCCGATCAGAATAAAAAAATCATCAGCAAATATCAGGGTGACAAAAACCCTGATAAGCGCTATTTGAAGCTCGGCAGAAAAATCACCGACGTTGTGGCTCACAAGATAGGCGGAGTGACATCGGACGATCCCGAATATTGGGGTCTGCGCGAGGTACTTACTCCCGAAATGTGCGACGTTGCTAACAAAATGAAGCTTCGTAAGCACTACACGTTTGAGCAGTTACTCGCCATGAACAAAGAGTATGAGGCTATCGATCTGCAAAAGCTTCTTGACGAGATGTCGTATATAGGCATTCTCGAATATGACTACGGCGATAATTACGACCACAATCACGAGCTTAAAGACCGTCCGAGAATCAGACGTTACCGCGTACCCTTTTACGTACCCGGTTCGGCCGAGCTTTTCAACTCTTCCGTTGACAGAATAGCCAAAAATCCGGCTGTTGCCTCATTCTTTGAGAGAATGACGTTTACTCCGCTTGCAGGTATCACTCAGATGGTGCCTCCCGGAGGTGACGGCATAGGTATGCACGTTATTCCCGTTGAAAAAGCCATAGACGCCAAGAGCGAATCGGTGGATCTTGAGCATATTTCATACTGGCTTCAGAAATATGAGGGTCATATTTCTGCCGGTATTTGCTCCTGCCGCGCTTCACGCGCTGTTTTGGGCGACGGCTGCACAGACGATTTTGACGATTGGTGCATACAGCTCGGCGATATGGCGGATTACACCGTTGAAACCGGAAGAGCACACTACATAACAAAAGAACGTGCACTTGAAATACTCAAGCTTGCCGAAAAAAACGGCTATGTTCACCAGATAACCAACATTGACGGTGAAAATAAGATATTTGATATATGCAACTGCAATGTTAAGATATGCAACGCTCTTCGCACATCGCTTCTGTTTAACACACCTTATCTTTCGCGAAGCGCCTATACCGCCAAGGTTACAAAAGAGAACTGCGTAGCGTGCGGCAAGTGCGTTGAAACTTGCCCTGCAGGTGCCGTAAAGCTCGGTCAGAAGCTCTGCCACAAGGACGGCACGGATTTCAAATATAAGCACGCTCCCCTGCCGGACAACAACATTTGGGGTCCGTACGCATGGGATGAGAACTACCGCGATACGGCGCGTATGTCAAACACATATCCCACGGGTTCCGCTCCCTGTAAGGCTGCATGCCCGGCGCACGTTCCGGTACAGGCTTATCTTCGCCTTGCGAGAGACGGCAAATACCGTGAAGCACTCGCTATGATAAAAACCGAAAACCCGTTCCCGGCAGTATGCGGCAGAATTTGCAACAAGCGCTGCGAGAGCGAATGCACACGCGGAAAAATTGACGATCCGGTATCAATTGACGCAGTAAAGAAATTTGTAGCCGATCTCGACCTTAAAGCCGAGGACAGATATGTTCCCGAAAAAACGGTACAGTCGGTTCACGGTTCATTTGACGAGAAAATCGCCATCATCGGCGGCGGCCCCGCAGGACTCAGTGCCGCATATTATCTCGCCCAGATGGGTTATAAGCCGACGGTATTTGAAAAAAATCCCATTCCCGGCGGTATGATGACATACGGTATTCCGAGCTACAAGCTCGAAAAGGATGTTATCGCTGCCGAAATCGACATAATCAAGGCTCTCGGTGCAGAAATCAAGTGCGGCGTTGAAGTCGGCAAGGACGTCACCATAGATGAGCTCAAAAAACAGGGCTACAAGGCATTTTACATCGCCATAGGCTGTCAGGGCGGCAAACGTCCCGGCGTTAAAAACGATGACGCAAAGGGCACCGCTATTGCCGTAGAATATCTCCGCCACTGCTTTGAACACCGCGAGGATTCATTCTCCGGTAATGTTGTGGTAGTCGGCGGCGGTAACGTTGCGATAGACTGCGCGCGCAATGCTCACCGTCTCGGCGCAACTGACGTTAAGATGTTCTGCCTTGAATCGCGCGACACCATGCCTGCGAGCAACGAGGAAATACTTGAGGCCGAAGAAGAAAACGTCGGCATAAATCCCTCTTGGGGACCGAAGGAGGTCACCGTAAACGACAAAGGAGAGGTTACCGGCATCATCTTTAAAAAGTGCCTTCGCACGATAGACCCAGAAACTGGCAAATTCTCTCCCGTATATGACGAAAACGAGACTGTTGAAATAAAGGCAGACAAAATCGTTTTTGCCATAGGTCAGGCAATTGAATGGGGCAACCTGCTTGAGGGCTCAAAGGTGAAATTCTGGCACGGCAATTACCCGGTTGCGGACAAATTCACATATGAGACGGACGATCCCGACATATTTGTCGGCGGCGACGTATTTACCGGTCCGCGTTTTGTAATAGACGCCATTGCAGCCGGTCACGAGGCGGCTGAGAGCTTACATCGCCATGTACGCCCCGACGCTTCGATGACCATAGGCCGTGACCGTCGCAATTTCACACCGCTCAACAAGGACGACCTTACATATCCGTCTTATGATACGGCAGGACGTCAGGAAGCCGGTATGGATGAAAGCATCGACTACAAGATGTCCTATAAAGACGCACATCTCGATTTGACAGAGGAGCAGGTTAAAACCGAAACCGGCCGCTGTCTCGGATGCGGCGCATCGTATGTTGACCCGCACAAGTGTATAGGCTGCGGTCTTTGCACCACGAAGTGTGAATTTGACGCAATACATCTTGTACGCGATAATCCGAAATGCACCGATATGAGAGTAGCCGAAAAGAAGGTCGGCGGACTTATGGGCTACTCCGCAAAACGTGCGTTTAAAATACTCGGGCATCTTGGCTCGGATGAGGCGAAAGAGCTTAAAAAGAAGCGCATAGCCTACAAAAAAGCGCACAGCGACAAGGGCTAAGCCATGCACGAGCTCGGTATAGTTCTGAATGTCATAGACAGAGTAGAAGAGATTGCCAAGGAAAACAACGTAAAAAAGGTCACCAAGTTGACTCTTGAAATAGGCGAGGTTTCATCGATTGTTCCGTCATATTTTTCGGACTGCTTTGAGTGGGCGAAGAAAAAAACGGATTATATGAAAGACACCGAGCTTGAAATGATAATCCTTGAGGGTCTCTCCTACTGTCGCGACTGTAAAAAAACATATAAGACCACCGAATACGCAAAAAAATGTCCGCACTGCGGCAGTGACAATACATATCTTGTCACCGGCGACGAGATGCGGATAAAGGATATTGAAGTTATCGGGTAGAAAAACGGAGCTGTATTTTTTTACAGCTCCGTTAATATTTATACATTCAAATAACCGCACAGCAGCTTCAGCGTATTATAAACGCCGTCGATATGGCTGCGTTCATAGCCGTGGCTCGCATAAACTCCGGCTCCTATCAGCCCGTGTCGTATATCTGCGCCCGAACGCAATGTAGCTTCAACATCCGAGCCGTAATGCGGATATACATCGACGGCATAATCGGCACCCATTGCCTTTGCGGCTTCAATCAGTTTGCCTACGGTATCATAGCTGTAAGGTCCGCCGGAATCCTTAGCGCAGACGGACACCTGCTTTTCCGTACATTTCAATCCGTCGCCGACGCACCCCATATCGACCGATATTGCCTCGGTAACTCCGCCCGGCACAGTCGAGGAACCGCCGTGGCCGACCTCTTCATAAACGGTAACGTGCACATACACGCGCCGCGGTAAAACTATACCGTTGTCTTTAAGATATTTTGCAAAACCGAGCAATATGCCCACAGAGAGCTTATCATCAAGGAATCTGCTTTTTAAATATCCGGATTCGGTACGGCGTGTACGCGGTTCAAAGCAAACTATATCGCCCGTTTCTATGCCGAGTTTTCTTGTATCCTCATCGGTTTTTACGTCCTCGTCGATGACGATTTCGACGCTGTCCCAAGTACGCGAAACAGTCGAAAAATCGCCGTTAACGTGAATTGAAGCGTTACAAAGTTGAAGCGCGCCCTCATATATTTTGCCCGAACGGGTATATATTCTGACATTCTCCGTTTCGGCGTTGCAGGCATTCATACCGCCGAGGGGCGTTATTCTCAGTCTGCCGTTGCTCTTGACTTCGGCGACCATTCCGCCGAGGGTATCTGTGTGCGCCTCCAAAAGCAAAGCATTGTTATCATCTTTTCCGCCGAGGTCGGCAAGAACGCCGCCCTTTACCGTGTATTCGGCGGGAAATCCGAGAGCCGAAAACTCCTTTTTAACAAATTCGGCGGCTTTTTTGGTAAACCCCGTCGGGGAATCAATATTTAACAGCGTGCTCGCCTTTTCCCATGAGTAATCTGCATATTTTTTATCTATCACAGCTTATCACCGCAGCTTTCCGAAAAATTATACTATTAGTTTACCATAACCGCGCCGAAAAAACAAATATGCGTTGATTTTCAGTGTAGTAAAGCGAAAAATGTTACGTATAAGCACAAGTGTAGTTAATATATATCTAAAGTGTGTCGATACATAACAAGCAAAACCGTCTTTAAAGCCGCACGGGCATAGGCGTACAGGCTCAGGCATAGGCATAGGCATAGACATAGACATAGACATAAACAAAAGTAAAAGTAAAAGCAGAAGTCAAAGTCAAAGTCAAAAGCCATACGTCAAAAGAGAAATTACATTTTATTTTTAAACCTCTTTGGGATTTATAAAAAAGGCAGCCTTTCGGCTGCCTTTTATGGTGGAGATGAAGATGATAAATCCGAAACCGTATTAAGTTCTGATAATGTCAGGCTTTTAGCATTATCTTTGATATTGAAACAAAAGTCTATTCTGTCATCATAAAACACAACGGAATTAGCAAATGTGTCTATAAGCATTTTTCGATTTTCAAGTTTGTTCATATCAAAGTTTTTGAATCCGTCAAACCACGAATATAAAAACTCTTTTGTTAATAACGGATGTGATATGTTTTCTTTTGCGATTTCCGTTTCTAAATTTTATTTTGTGCCTTAAAGTTCATCAAGTCGCTTTTTTGTTGATTTTGTTATTATGCCTTGCTCAATCGCATTAAGAATATTTTCAATGGCTGTATCGGTCTGTACAAGTTGCTTTTTAAGAGATTTCAACATTGGGCTTCCTTTACCTTGAATAGACAAAATCTTGTTTACTAACAAATCAACGAGCGAATCATCATCTATGAATTTCATAACTTGATAAATAACAATATCTTCTATCCAGTCTTTTTTAACTGCCTTTTTATCACATGTTTTATTACGCTTGGTGTTGACACATTTATAATAACTGTATCTTCTGCCACGGGCATTTCCGCTTTCGCCAACCATAAACGATTTGCATTTGCCGCAGTACAATTTAGTTGTCAACAAGTAGTCATCAACAGCCTTATGTCTTGACGGCGCACGCTTGTTAACGGCTATCATTTCCTGCACCTTATCAAAACCATCATTCGGAACAATGGCAGGAATTCCGTTTTCAATAACAACATCCTTATTAATATAATTGCCAATATAACGACGGTTGGTCAATATTTTAGAAATATTATTTATTGTAAAATCTCGACCGTTAGCATTTTTCAAGCCCTTGTTGTTCAGTTCTTCTCGGATTTCTTTCTGCGTTTTACCGGAAAGATAATCATTAAGAATATTCAAAACAACAGGAGCAAGAGTCGGATTGATTTGAAAATGTTGCTCATCATCAATCATATAACCAAAAGCGACAGAGCCACCGTTATATTTGCACTTCAAAGCATTTTCGGTTAAGCCACGGTTGATTTTTTCTGCAAGTTCGGCAGAATAATACTCGGCATAGCCTTCAAGCATAGACTCAAGCAAAATACTTTCTGCACCGCTTGAAATCGCTTCGGTTGCAGAAATAACCTTAACGCCGTTCTTTTTCAAAATGCGCCGAGTCATAACGGTTACGGGCAAAGCTATCAAGCTTCCATTGGAACTATCTTTAATCCTCTGCTGAAACGACGGACGATTGTCCGTTTTTGCAGATAATGCTCTGTCAATATATGTATCAATTATACGAATATCATTCTTCTAGGCAAACTCTTTGCATTCACGAATTTGCCCATCAATACTTTCTTCACGCTGATTATCACTTGAATATCGTGCATATATAATTTCTGTCATTTTATCAACCTCCTGTGCTGTGTGTTATAACTCTTCGCAGCAGAGGTGTCAAGTTAAAAAAGCAGCCCTGAAATCAGGACTGCTTTAACAATTAACTTGCCAAGTCTATATTTTTATGACATTCGATACTATTTTTGTCTGTAATGTCTTTTAATTTTTTACTTGTCTTTTCCAAATCTTCAACTGCTTTTTCTATTTTTTGGTTTGAAGGTATCACACTTTGTTCTAATGCGTCAGCTTCCGCATTGATTTTTCTAGTTTCCGCACTAATTTTATCAATTTGTGCTTGCTTCAACTCTTTATCTAATTGAATATTTTCCTCTATAACTTTAGTTTCGGCTATTTTCTTTTTTCTGTCAATATAATCATTACGCAATTTATTTATTTCATCAATTAGTCCAATAATTCCTTTTTTTGTGCTACCATCTGAATCTTTTAATTTTCCTAAAACAGTATTCACAATAAATATAACTGAAAATGTAGTTGGTACCGCATAATTAAGTATAACTTCAATAAATCCAGGAGAACCAACCGCTGTTTTAATTGTGATTTTTTTATAAGATTCATCCTCTCCGTATAACTCATAAAAAACATCAACAATCTCCAATATTGAAGCTTGCAATTCAACATTACTTTTCATTTCCAAATCTGATGAACTTGTTTTTTGTAATGATAAATGTATAAAATCATCTACAATATAACATGAGTAAATATTTCTATAAATATAGTCAGCATATTTGGTTATGTTAGAAATAGTTTGTTGAACTTTCATTATTTTGCTTAAATAAATATCTCGACTAACATCTATTTCACTGAACCACTTAACTTTTCTTTTATGTGTATAAGAACAAACAGCATATTCTTCATTAGAATTATTTATATGGGACACTTCTTCCACTGTTTCACCCAAAATTCCTACACGAATAAACTTAGTACCCTCTGAAGGAATTAATACTAGATCACCATTATTCATTACACAATGGAAATTATATAGTTGACTAAAAATTAAGCCAGGCCTTTTTTCATCTGGATATAATTCATTAATCTTTTCTTTTTTTGCATCATTACTAATACTACTGTTTAACAACAAGTCAACTGACACGGCATCCCAACCAAGTGCAACATATTTATTAGTTGTAAAATCATTATAATATAAACCACCATTAGTTCTAATAAGCCAAATTTGTCTTTCATTAGAAATCTCAGGTATTGATAATACAGTAAAATTATCCATAAAATATTTTCTCCAGATATTTATTTACAAAATTATATCACATATATAAAACAATTACAAATTTTGATATTGTTTACTAATATAAATCGTTAAATTACAATGTTATAGCAATATAATTCAAAATTTCATCTTTAACTTTATCGTAGTATATGATATGCTCAACAGTTTCTTTGACTTCACTGATACCCAGTTGTTGTTCTTCCTCGTTATCACATTCAAGCATCAATGCTCTTTTGATGTTGTATTCAAGCCAACCGAGTCTGCCATTGTTGCTGTAATACAAAGCCTCCCAGTCAACATTTGTATCAAGATTTGTATTATCAAAATATGACTTGATAAATGTATTAAACAAATCAAAATCTATATTACAGCTTTCATAGCCTGACCAGCAAAGTGCGAGCTCAAACAATTCGAGATAAGGATTTGAATATCCTAAACATTCCAAATCAATCAGCTTAAACTCATCACCAAGCCAAAGTACGTTTTTGCTGTCCATATCGTTATGGCAAATTGCTTTGACCGGAAGTAATTTCTTTATAGCCTCGTTGACTTTCGTCATGCTGTCATTGAATAAATCGGCATAATCCTTTATGTAATCATAAATCGGTGAGTTCATATCCTTGGCAAGCTCAATATATTTTTGCCAGTCAATGTGCATTTCGTCTTTCTCGAAAGGTTCATTTTTCAAATCAATATTATGAATTTTTGCCAACACTTCGCCTATCTTTTCGCAATGAACTGACTTGATTTCACCGTCTTTTAATGACTTGCCGTCATACCACTCAAAAACATAATAATATTGACCATTTAATTCCTGCATTTTTCTGTTCTTGAATTCCAAAGCATAAACTGCAGGAATATTGTTTTGCTTTAATATTGTCTCAATATCATCAGCGATTTTGTAGTTGCCCATTGCAGTAGGTCGTTTCATAATGTTATGGTTTAAAAGCTTGATTATGTAACTGCCTTGTTCGGTAACAGCCTTAAACATTCGGTGCATGAAACCGCCTGTTACCTGAACAGGATTTTTAAGCACTTTGCCTAACTGCAAATCTTCTGCAACTAAATTGAAAAAGTTATCCATATTCATTATTTTTTACCTATTTCTTTGTACGCATATGAAAAATCAATTGGCGGAGTTGTTACAGAAATATATACAAACTCTTCATCTGAATCATTATATAATCCGTGAATATCTCCTGCCTCAAATCTCACAACATCACCTTCTGTGAATTTTTGCTCATTATCATTAGCTAGCAATAATCTACCGTTTCCTTTCAACGCATACCAAATTTGTTCTGAAAATTCGTGCGAGTGCCTACTCTGTTTTGCATTAGACTTTAAGTGTACTTCTGTAATTGTAACCTTATCATTATTTGAATTATTCGGATTAAGTAGTTGCCTTGATGTCACACCAGGATTTTTGAAATCCGCTATACTTTGTTTTGAAATAAATTCCATTAGTATTTCTCCATTTCAAATATTCCTAAAATCTTATCAATATCATTAATATCTTTAAAGGATCTTGGATAATCATAACCTTTGTTGATTATTGCAAAAATTCTTTCGGTATATTTTTCAGTACCATATTTCTTTATGTATAAAGCATAAGCTTTTGCATCGTTTTCGCCTGAATTAAAAAAGCCTGTTTGACAGTCTGCCACATTTTCACATTTCCAACAGCCGTCAATGTTTTTGCTTTTACAGCAAACAACATTAGGACATTTCTTATCTTCAAACAAATTTTCATAAGAACAGTTTGAATTATTGCTTTTACAGCCATCACATTTAGTAAAAAACAGTGCTCACAATGATTACCACAGTATCCTATTTCTTTCATTGTTGCACTACATAAATTCTCTTAATCTGCTCATAGTAACCTTGTTCATCAGCAAAATCCGATAAGCCACCAAACTGACTCATTGTGCCTATGAGCGGTATGTTTTCAAATACTGTGCTTTTCAATTTTTCAACAGTTGCATCAACAAATTTATCTGCAAAGATAACCTTTATATCTCTGCCGAAATAAGATTCAATGCTGTAATCGACCTTGTCTGTAAGTCCGCTTGCGTTATGTAAATCAGCTACAAGTGCCTGTGCTTCAACAAGGTTGTTTTCTCGTTCTGTCAAGTCATTCGCTTGCAGTGCTGCATTGATTTTTGTCTTGATACTTTCATAAATATTTAACTTGTTGAAAGCTGTACCAAACCATTTGCTGTAAGGAGCATAAGTATCTTTATACAAGAAACACAATCTCATTAATCTTTATGTAATTCTTGAACAAATTATTTGTGAGCCTATTTCATCACCGACCTCACCGCAACGCTTAACAAAGGCTTGCTCAGATGAAATTATCTCCCATTGTGATGCGATGAGATATAGTTTAACCTCATCAGGATAAAACTTTATTTTATCAGTCTGTTCTCCAATATTAAGCTCGTCCATAAACATTTTGCCGGACACCAAAGATAATAACCTGTGCTCCGAGAATGCAAGCCAATCAAGAGGCTTGATATTATCCAAATCTGCTGTGCCGATTTCATCAACAAGAAACTCACCAAAGGTTTGATTAAATATCAACGGATTAACCTTACCACATTTAATAAACTGCGGGTGCTGAACGCCGCAATAATTTGGGTCAGGCTCGGTAAAATTGACACTGTAACCCATATACTCATAGGGCAGATTTTCTGCAAATCTGTTTAATATTTCGTCTTTTTTATCTATGTCATTTTCACTCAGGAACATATAGAAACGAGGTCCCCACATGTGGTCACGGGACACCTCGTCATCGTAGCCAAGAACATCCGAGCCGTAACCAATTAGACCTGCAGAATAATGCAAGTCAGGGAAATATTTATCAATAATAGGCTTTGCACATTCATTGAAAAAGCCTTCACATAATGCTAACCCTTTTATAAAATCACTCATATTTTATCTCTAAATTTCGTTATATTTTTTTAAATAACTTTGCAGACCAAAAGCTCATATCCATTTTTTCAATATAAAAGTAAAGAATGCTTTTATAATTCTTCGTAGCAGTAGATAGAGTAATATAGTCAACATTCTGCTTATGGTAATTCTCGGTATATTCAAAGAGTGCCTTTCCTATACCTTGTGAACGATATTTCTCTTTTACATATATTTCATTTATATCAAAGCATTTTGAACCCTTGTCAATCGGTGTAATTGCTTCATTAAGCACTGAACATTTGCCAAATAAGTAGCCGATGATTTGAGCATCTGAATATGCAAGAAACAAATCGTTTCCAATTAGATCGTTCTTATCATTTGCGCAGTAACCGTATGTTAAATCTTCACTTTCCCATTCTTTTGAAAGTGCAATAACCGCTTTTATATTTCTGTCGTCTAATTCACACTTTTTAATCTCAATTATCATACATATTTCTCCACTGTTTTATCCACTCAAATTGTTTATCAATAAACTCTTTGTCTATACAATCTAAGCCTTTTATAAACCTATTCCTTTTCATAATACCAATTATCCAAAGCTTCCACAGCTTTTATTATATTGTTAGTATACATTGTATCATCAATGCCAATCAACATAAAAATTATTTTTCTATACATTATAGATAGTTTTGCAATATAAAAAACACATTGAACGCCATCTAAACACGCTTTATCTTGAAGTGATTTTACATGTGATATTTTGTTTCTTGTGTTAACTAATATATCCAAAAAATCTTTAAAATTTCCATTAAGCTCCTTATAAAATATTTCACTGCCAAAAGTTTTAATTACTGTTTTGAGTGCTATTCTTAAATCTATTCTTTTTGTATATTTATTTCTTTCAATATGAAAACTCCTATTGTTATTTTCAACAATCTCTCCAAATGGTTTTACCATTTCAATTATGCTTGATATTTTACAATCAACGGGCATATGAATATCTGATAAACAATACAAAAGCATATTAAAGGCAATATCTAATTCATCAGACACACGAGCCCATTCTAACAATGCATTGGATAAGTCAATGTCCTTGAAATTTACTAGTTTCATTAATCTGTATCTACATATATCAATAGATTGATATATCGGCGGTCTATTATCAAAATAACCGTCAACTTCATTTTGATATATGGTTGGATTTTCCATTTTATCAATCATTTTTGCACTTTCAATTGGATAAAACCTTCCGTCAAAAACAAACAACAATTGTTCTATGAGAGATTCCATTTCAAACAATTCTGAACATTTAACTACCTTATCTGTTCCGATTAATATTTCTCTTTTTATATACTGTTCTATTTTTACTCTATAATTTGTATTATTATAAACATACTCGAAATCATTTAAATAAGTTCCACCAAACATACCATTATCATTAGTTTGGATAATTTTTAATTCCATCGCTGTAAGTCTCAAAGTTTTCTCCTACTAATTTATTATGTTTTGCTATAAGAGCAGCTTTCATATCTGTACCTGTAATTTCACCTTTTGCCCATTTTGCAGAAAGATCCTTTGCAAAGGCTGATACAGGCGCGCCTTCAATACTATTCAACGCATCTGCAACTTTGATTGCAGCCGTTCTTTTTGTTTCAATTGGGGACATTGTATCACTCCTTTACACATTTATTTTATAATATAGTATGGATAATTACAATAAATTTATTTTGATACCTAAATTTAGCAAAAAACAATTTATAGTAAAAGCCACAGCATACAAAAATCAGAATGCTGTAGTTTAATTTAATTGTCAGATTCATAACACAAAGCAGTTAGTCCAAATAGGCTACTTTTAATCATATTGTACCCGAAAAGTATGAAAACAAAATTGTCGCCCTAAAAGGTTGTGGTATGTTACCTTGAACAGAGCGGCATTGCAAGTACGATTTTCTATATTTACTTATGCATTTTTGATGGATAAACAATATAAAAGCCGGAATGAAAAAATAATGATTTTTGAAACGAAAATCTATGGCTTTTGAATGGGTTTTGAAACGGATTTTAAGCCGTCGATTTTAAAGCAGGATAAAGGGGTATGATTTTCGGGCATTGAAAAGCCCGAAAACGCCGTCCGGCAAAGCGTGTCGGCTTTTCGATTCGTAATACTTTTGCGTATGATATGAAATTCGTATGCAGTAAGGGGTATTTTTCGTAGAAAATCAAGGTTTTTGGGTATTCAGTCAAGTGTTACGTTATGATAAACCTATTTTTGAAAAATCAGGCAATGCTGTAAGCAAAAATTGACGAGTTGGCTCTTAAATAGAGTAACTCGTCGGACTAAACCTCAAAACGGCTTGTAGGCAATTTGTGCGAGCCTGTGAGCAAAAAAATTGTGCAAAATATAGTACTTGAGTTCTGAAACACATTAGCGTATTGTGTGCTTGAAAAGGAGGCGCACAATATGAAAACAAACACAAAAACAAAAGGCAAAATAAATCAAAGGAGGCAGATATAAAATAAATAAGAGTGTTGCCTTATGGCAGCAAAAGGTGAATGGAACATTCCGAATTATGAATTAGAAAAACTTGCTCATTATTTTCTCGAACTAATTGCTGAGCAAAACGAGAACGAGAGTAATGACAAAAATCCGAATAACAAGGCATAAAAATAAGGCAGGGATTTTAACAACTTCATAAAAGACACAATAGAACAAATAACCCTCTTGATATAGAACAAATATCAAGAGGGTTATTAACGTCAAGAAGTTATCAATTGATTCAGCACATAACTTTCTATTTAAACTTTCAATTATTTCTTTTCGAAATATTTTACATTATCCAATACTTATTATTGTTATATTAATTAAAATAAGGTTCATATTCTACAGAATATTTACTTTCAGGGAAAAGGAACTTGTGTAATGCAATAAAGTAATCATCCGTCATACTGGCAATGTAATCAACAACAATTTGATTGTTTTCTTCTGAAAGATAATCAATACTATGATATTTTCTCAAAGCATCACCAATAGGATTTATATGATGCTTAAAAATTATAGAATCTTCATCGTTTTTCTCAATATCATCCAGCAACTTATAATATATATCTTCAAACATCGGTTTTATTATACTGTTGTATTGATTATTTATATTTTTGTCTTTATAAATCACTTCAGAATTTTCTTTTTTTGCCATACGCAAATCCTTAAACGCATTATCGCTGAGTGATATGTAATCTTTACCGTAACTGTGTTCAATAATATCAACAGTTAAATTATTAATTATTTTTGCATTTTCTCTACCTATTAATTTAGTAGTGAACTCATAATCGGGATCAATAATACCTGCTAACGCTGCATCCTGTCGATCTTTCCCTAAATACGCAATCATATCACATATTCTTACCACGCAGCCCTCAAGAGTCGATGGAATAAGTTTTTTGATTGCTTTTTTCCCTTCTGTATAACACAATTCCATTTCAGTATCATAATCATCAAATGATTTTTCATACTTAGGCTTGTATCCTTGCTGTTCAAACTCACCATTATGACATAAGACGCCATCTAAAGTCTGCATTGTGAAATTTCGAGCAAAAATAGTATCTAATACTCTTGCGCTATGAACATTATGATTGAAATATCTATTGGTTTCATTATGATACAACTCACTTAAGAATCTTTCACCGGCATGTCCAAAAGGTGTATGACCAATATCATGCCCTAATGCAATAGCCTCAATCAAATCCAGATTCAATCCTAAGACTGAGCCAATATTTCGTGCAATTCTTGAAACGAGTTGGACATGCTGTGCTCTTCGTGTAATATCGTCATTATTTTTAAACGAAAACACCTGTGTTTTATCAGCATATCTGTTATAGTATGGCAAATGCATAATTTTTTCCACATCACGAACAAACACGGGACGCCATAAATTGGCTTTATCAATGTCATTATTTCGTCTGACAGCCATTTCGTCCTTAAAAGCATATGGGTTTATCCAATGGCTTTCCCTGTTAGAAATAATTTTTTGCTGTAAATCCTCATCAATACGGTTGTATTTTATATCCGACATTATTTTACACTCCCTATTATGCTGAAATTAAATATCCAAACTATCATTGTTAAGCAAAAATTCCTTTATTCCAATCATAACATACCCTTTATCATCTCTTCGGGGTTTAATGCTTTTTTCCACCACAACAATTTTTTTGAAAGAGTCATTAGTTTTTTCGAAAGGACGGGTTTCCTGCTCCCATTTTTCTTCATCGGGAATATTGTATGCAGATTGAACATAGTATCGCTTACTGCCTTGATTAGCTACGAAATCAATTTCTACTTGCTTTCGGGTATCCTTGCCCTCGGCGGTTTTTTCTCTAAACTCAACTACACCGACATCAACATTATAACCTCTGTATCTGAGTTCGTTATAAATTATATTCTCCATCAAATGAGTTTCTTCTATTTGCCTAAAATTAAGCCTTGCGTTACGAAGTCCAGTGTCCTCAAAATACAACTTATAAGGTGTGCTGATATATTTCTTACCTTTTACATCATACCTCTCTGCTTTGCTGAGCAAGAAGGAGTCTTTTAAGTAACCAATATATTTATCGATAGTCGAGGCGCAGAGTGTAGAATTTTTAACGGATTTGAATGTGTTTTCTAATTTTCTTGGGTTTGTTAAAGACGAAATTCCCGATGCCAAAATGTCAACAAGTTCACTGATTTCCTGATCGGAATTAAGATTGTTTCGAGCGACAATATCCTTAATATATACATTTTTCATTTGCGTAATAAGGTAGTTGCTTTTTTGTTCATCGGTTTTCATTAAAGCGACCGCAGGCAGTCCGCCGTACACCATATAGTCGTCAAAAGCTTCGTCTTTACTGCCGTCATATGCAGAGTAAAACTCCGAAAATGATAAAGGCAAAACATGTATTTCGTCGCCACGGCCCTCAAATTCGGTTAAAATATCACTCGACAAAAACTTAGAGTTACTGCCTGTAACATAAATATCTAAGTTATCCTTTCTCATATATCCATTCAAAACCGCTTCAAAATTACCAAGCAGCTGAACCTCGTCAAGAAGAAGATAATACATTTCGTCATCGACAATCTTGCCCGCAAGATATTTCATAAATTTTCTAGGATCGACTTTTCTGTTTTGCTCACTGATATCTAAAATATCTTCGTCTATAAGCAATAAATCATCTGCCGAATCAAAAGCAAATCGGATAATATGATTTTTGTCTACGCCTTCGGACAGTAAATAATTATAAAAGATTTTATTTAATAGATAGGATTTACCGCATCTTCTGATACCGGTGATTACTTTAATAAATCCGTTTTGCTTTCTCATAATAAGCCTGTTTAAATAAATATCTCTGTTAATTTCCAATATGCCACCTCATTTAATATTTTTGCCTCTATCGTCGTTTTTGTTAATTCGATTATACTATAGTTTACTCGATATTTCAAGTTTTATAACAAAATGGTGACTTCATATGTGAAAAAAGTGGTGGTATTTGTATTGTAGTATGTAAACGATACCAGTACAGGCTTCACGCTAAATATTTATATACAGATGACAGATATAATGTAACAAACAGTTACAAATACTTCGTGAAACTTGCTTTTGAAAAGCGTATTAAAATAATACAACACACAGCACAAAACAAAAAACAGGCAGGAAATTAACCCTGCCTTGTGTCTATATAAACAGAAAATCCGAAACTGTTACCAATGATAACAAGTTTCGGATTATTCTTTGTTGGTGGAGATGGCGGTAATCGAAACCGCGTCCGAAATCTCATCCTCACAAATTTCTACGAGCGTATCCGTCTATTTAAAATTCCCTCGGCACATCGCCCGACGGCGGTCTATGCGCTTTGGTAGCCCTGCTGTGTGTGACGGGTTACAAGGCGGTTACCCGTTCACATTTACCGCTGATGACGCTCCTTATCCGATCGCGGTACTTCGGAGGGAACGACCCGCTGACTTAAGCAGCGAGTAAAACTTTAGAATCTTTGTCGTTTATTTTTAATAAACTGTGGCTGTTTAAAGCGGCACCACACCGCTGCTCGCTTATCGTGGTTCAAAGACCCCGTCGAAATCCTTTCATCCCCTTATATATTATCTCATTCGCTCTTTCAGCTCTCTGTCGATAGTGCGCGTAGCTTCCTTTTTGGCCGCAACGTCGCGCTTATCGTAATTCTTTTTGCCCTTACAAAGACCGACTTCCATTTTTGCCCTGCCGTTTTTAAAATAGACCGACAGCGGTATGAGAGTCAGCCCCTGCTGTTTTATTGTGCCGTAGAGCCTGTGTATTTCTTTTTTATGCATTAAAAGGCGTTTTACGCGCAGAGGGTCGCGGTTAAAAATATTGCCGTGATCATACGGGCTTATATGAACCGAATTTGCAAATATTTCGCCGCCGTCGATACTGCACCAGGAATCCTTTAAGTTTATCCTGCCTTCGCGTATACTCTTGACTTCCGTGCCGAAAAGCTCTATACCCGCCTCGTAGGTTTCAAGAATGAAATAATCGTGGTAGGCTTTTTTATTTTGTGCAATTTTTTTGATTTGCTCGGCAGCCATAAGTTTTACCTTTCGTCAACATTATCGGCAGCTAACTGCCGAACCTTTTAATCATATAAGATTTCTGCCCTCAAGTGCGCGCATCAAAGTTACTTCGTCGGCATACTCAAGGTCGGCACCTACGGGAACACCGTAAGCAAGCCTTGTTACTTTTATGCCGATGGGCTTTAAAAGCTTGCTGATATACATAGCCGTTGCCTCGCCCTCCACCGTGGGGTTTGTAGCCATAATGACTTCGTTTACGCTGTCATTCATACGCAAAAGGAGCTCTTTAACGGTGAGGTCGTCGGGGCCTATACCGTTCATCGGCGAAATAACGCCGTGCAGCACGTGATACAGACCGCGGTATTCGTGGGTACGCTCAAACGCTATGACATCACGCGGACTTTCAACCACGCAAATTGTAGATCTGTCGCGCTTTTCATTACTGCAAATCGGGCAGATTTCATCTTCGGTAAGATTGCGGCAAATTTTGCACTGATGTATTTTTTCGTGAGCCGTCACTATGGCATTTGCAAGCTCTGCGGTCCCGTTATCGTCAAGCCCGAGCACATAAAATGCCATTCTTTCCGCCGATTTTGTGCCTACTGACGGCATTTTGCGAAATTCGTCTATCAGCTTTTCAAGCGCAGGGATATTGTATCCCATTAAAACATACCGCCCATTCCGGGGATATTAAGTCCGCCGGTAAGCTTATTCATTTCACGCTCTGCGGTTTCGTCGGCTTTACGCATAGCCTCGTTGAGAGAAGCCATAAGAAGATCCTCAAGCATTTCGGGCTCTTCGGGGTCGATAACCTCGGGTTTGATTTTGATAGCCTTAATTTCATGTGAACCGTTTACCGTAACCTCAACCGCTCCGCCGCCTGCCGACGCATTGTATTCCGCTGCGGCAAGCTCGTCCTGAAGCGCGCTCATATTACTTTGAACCTCCTGGAGCTTTTTCATCATATTGGCTCCGGTAGGACCCTGGTTCGGAATTCTTGCTTTCATATTATTACCATTTCCTTCCAATTTAATCTTATTTACTGGTCTATAACATTGATGCCGAGTTCCTTTGCCCTGCTCAAAAGCCCATCTAACGGGTCTTTTTTCGGCTTTGCCTCGGAATGCTCGTCATTGTATATTCCTATACGATATTTTTTGCCGCTGACCTCATACACGGCCTTTACAATGTCGTTTGAAAAATTACCTGTCATCAGCATTTGGCCGAGTATTGAATTTGACGATTTTATAAGTAAAAATCCGCCCGGATGAACAAATGCCGTAGAGCCGTTTAAAAATCCCGTAAGAGCCGGTGAAGTGCGCGACAATATATCGACAACCTCAGCCCAATTTTCAAACACTTCGTCCGATTTTATTTCTCGGTTTTTATCTTGCGACGTCTCATTTACTTTCGGCTCCGCATTGTTTGGCTCATCATAAGCGGCAGGCGTTTTATCGGAAACAGCCTCTTTGCTTTTGGGCTTTTCGTTTTTAACCTGCTGTGTTTGCGCTTCGTTCGGCTCGCTTTGCTTCACCGGAGATGCGTTCGCGGCAAAATCCGACTCCAGAGATTCGAGAGAGGGCTTAAACACGCCGTTTTTAAGCTTTACTTCAATATCCGAAATTCTGCGTAAAACAGCCGCCGTATCCGTATCAAGCTTCGGACTTGTCAGTCTGATAACAGCCATTTCGGCACTTGTGCGCCTGTCGGCTCCCCTTTTGATTTCGACTATGGCGTCACCGATTCTGTCCATACACGAGAGAACACTCTCAAGCGTTAAGCTCTTTGCCTGGCGGCGTATTATCTCTATTTCGGAATCGGGGCAGATAACGAGCTCTCTGAAATTCGGAACCGTCAGCGCAACCATCATATTGCGGAAATGAGAGAGTAATTCGCTTAAAAGACGTTCCATATCGCAGGAATTATTGTAAAGCTCATCTATTATCGTGAGAGCCTTTGGACTATCGTGAGAGATTACGGCGTCAACAAGCTCAAACAGATGCTCTCTGCCGGCTATGCCTGCGGCGTCGCTTGCCACCTTTTCGGTTATTTGGGTTCCGTAAGACGCACATCTGTCAAGCAGCGACAAGGCGTCACGGAGCGCGCCGTCGGCAATACGCGATATAAGCATTGCCGCTTCGGGGGTTAAATCGATATTTTCCTTATCGGCTACATATGAAAGCCTCTTTGCTATATCCTCGGGTGAAATGCGTTTAAAATCAAAACGCTGACAACGTGACAAAATCGTAGACGGGAGCTTATGTACCTCGGTAGTCGCCAAAATGAATTTGACGTGCTCGGGCGGCTCTTCAAGCGTTTTTAAAAGAGCATTAAACGCGCCGACGGAGAGCATATGCACTTCGTCTATGATATACACGCGGTACTTTACGGCGGACGGTGTGTAATTAGCCTCCTCGCGGAGATCTCTGATATTGTCAACGCCGTTATTTGACGCGGCGTCTATTTCGATGACGTCCAAAATCGAGCCGTCGTCTATACCGCGGCAGGCGGCACATTTTCCGCACGGATTGCCGTCCACGGGATTTTCACAGTTGACCGCTTTTGCGAGAATTTTGGCACAGGAGGTTTTGCCCGTTCCGCGAGAACCGGTGAAAAGATAGGCGTGTGAAAGTCTGCCTGATTTTACCGCGTTTCTGAGAGTCTCGGTAACGTGCTCCTGCCCGACGACGTCGGAAAAGGTCTGCGGACGATATTTGCGATACAGCGCCTGATACATTTTCACACCTCCTGCTTTTGTGCCAAACAAAATACAGCGGCACTTTTCGGCTTCATTATAACAAAAATAAAGACCTTAACTTGGTCATGCACCGTGCAGGCGGACTGTGGCGCACAGGCTGACCACTTAATGCTGCTCGGTTCCCCGCCTGACATGGTTCGTGGAGCTCTGTCGCACAGGACCCGCACGGCACACGACCAAATTAAGGTGATATTATTATAATATAATCTTTTCAATATTGCAAGGGCTTATACAAAACTTTAGAGAATTTACAAAAAGCCGCCGCAAAAGCTTTTTAAAGGAAAAGCTCTGCGGCGGAGTTAAAATCAAACTGCCTTTTTACTCGGTCTTATCTTCGAAGGAGTCGTTTTTTTCCTCTGCGACAGACTCCGTAACAAGCTCTTTAAGGCTCGCGGCAAGACCTGCAAGGCTTTGAATCTCGGACGGGATAATAATCTTAGTAGCCTTACCGTCTGCTGCCTTTGAGAAAGCCTCAAGGCTCTTTATGGCTATAACGGCGTCGCTCGGAGCAGCCTCGTTTATAAGCTCAATGGCCTTCGCATTTGCCTTTTGGACGGCGAGTATAGCCTCGGCTTCGCCCTCCGCCTCACGTATTTTAGCTTCTTTAACGGCTTCGGCGTGAAGAATTGCCGCCTGTTTTTCTGCCTCGGCGTTGAGTATCTGAGACTCCTTATGACCCTCTGCTACAAGTATTTTACTTGCCTTTTCACCCTCTGCCGTAAGAATTGCCTCACGGCGATGACGCTCTGCCTTCATCTGCTTTTCCATGGCATCCTGAATCTCACGCGGCGGGATGATGTTTTTAAGCTCGACGCGGTTAACCTTAATGCCCCATGGGTCGGTTGCTTCGTCAAGAATAACACGTATTTTTGCATTTATGGTATCACGCGATGTAAGCGTTGCGTCAAGCTCCATCTCGCCGATGATATTACGAAGTGTGGTTGCCGAGAGATTTTCAATAGCCGAAATCGGATGTTCAACACCGTATGTGTAAAGCTTGGGGTCGGTTATCTGAAAGAACACAACCGTATCTATCTGCATAGTTACATTATCCTTGGTGATAACGGGCTGCGGTGCGAAATCAACGACCTGCTCTTTTAATGAGACAACCTTGGCTATTCTCTCAAAGAACGGGATTTTAACGTGAAATCCGGTCTGCCACGTCGTAAGATATGCACCGAGTCGCTCGATAACATATGCTTTTGACTGCGGAACAATTTTAAGATTTGCTATAACGATAACCAATGCAATTACAATTATCGCTAAAATAACATAAAGCCATGCCATAATAAAATACCTCTTCCTTTTATTTATTCTGTATTAAACCGACTATCAGCTTAACACCGTCGATTTTTTGCACCTCGACGACGCTTCCCGCCGGTATAATGCTTCCGTCTGCGGAACGAGCACTCCACGATTTTCCGTCGGCTTTTACGACGCCTATGGCGCGAAGATTGTCTATCTCCTCCGTGACTATCGCCCTTTCGCCTATGATACGGTCAATATTTGTGCGCTGTATTTTAGGAGTAGAGAACTTTTTCACGAGCGGTCTTGTCAGCAAAAGAGCCGCAAACGATACACCGACAAAAAGTGCCGCCTGCACAAGTATATTCGCACCGCAAAAATTGGCAATAAGCGCGACAAGAGAGCCTATAGCAAACCAAATGGAAACAAGCTGAACGGTTATCGCCTCTGCAATTATAAACAGTATAAGAAGCACCGACCAAAGAACGGTGAACCCCGTAACGGTAAGTCCCACGGTAATACACTCCTTTTTTCATTTGCATATTATATTATATCAAAAGCTGCCGCAAAACACAACATTATTCAAAAATCGGTCTGCAATTGTCGAAAAATGACGGACAGCGAGCCTTGTAATTCAAAAAAATATGCAATAAATTTATCTCGAACAATACAATTATGCAGTTTTGACATATTATGCCACGGAAGTTTTTGACAATCAAAATGTTCAAAACCGTGTTCATAATGTTAAAAACTTTGGTTTTAAGCGGATTTTACGCTTTCAAAAATGTAAAGTAACGATCTTGTCGCGAAGTTTTAGACAAAAATAAATATACAATACCGTTTTGCAGGATATGACCCATCGAGAGACAATTTTTAAGTACAAACAAAAAAACGGGGCTGTGGGCCGTCTCTGCCCACAACTCCGTTTAAAAAAAATCAGTCTCTTCGAAGTGCCTCGATAGGCGGCATTTTTGCGGCTCGCTTTGCGGGATAAACGCCGAATATTACACCTATCGCCGTTGAAAATCCTATGGCGAGCGCAATTGTCGAGAATTTCACCTCAAGCGGAACATTCATAATTTTCGAAACCAGTGCCGCTCCCGAAACACCCAGCAAAAGCCCTATAAGTCCGCCTATGAGGCACAGAATTATGGACTCCGTGAGGAATTGGAACAATATCGTGGACGTTTTGGCTCCGAGAGCCTTTCGTATGCCTATTTCGCGCGTTCGCTCCGTTATGGAGACGAGCATAATATTCATAACGCCTATTCCGCCGACTACGAGAGATATTGCGCTGACCGCCGCTATGAATATGGTAAATACGTTTATGACCGTATCTAAAAGGTCAATATAGGTTGCCATATTGGTTACGGTATAGCAATCGCGATCCATGTTGTTATGTCTCGCCTTTATACGGTTTGCCGCCGCATTGCCGGCACTTTCAAGATCGTTTTCATCCTTTGCCATAATATAAACGGTATCGTATCGAGCCTCGCCGCCCATTATTTGAGTGGCTACGGTAGACGGAACCATTATCATGGCACTCGTCACCGCTGCACCGCCGGTAAGAGAATTCATATTTTCCAGCATCTTTTCGCTGTCGCCGCCGAACGAGCTCATCATATCGGTAACTCCGATAATCTTAAAGCTCACGGATACGTCGTTATAATTAAAGGAAACAAATTCGCCGACAACATTTTTCTTGCCGAAAAGCTGCATGGCACTTGTTGAATCGATTATACACACGCTTCTGCCGGCCTCAACCTCGGTTTTATTGAAGTATCTGCCGTATATGCAGTCGCCGTTCATAACATATCTTAAATCGCTGTTGCCTCCGACTATAAAACCTATGGCGTTTTTGTCGTTGCCGTCCACCGAAAGTGAGCCGAGAGTCATTACCATCGGTGATACGTACTGAACATTATCGAGAGATTTAATGGCGTTTATATCGTCGTCCGTAATATAGTCGGAATTTGAGATATCGGAATTTGCGGCATTTACGGTAATGCTTATGGCACTTGAGCCCATATCGCGAATCATACCCACGATATAATCTCTGCCGCCGTTGCCGACAGTTATTACAGCTATTACCGAAGCTACGCCGATTATAATGCCGAGCATTGTAAGGAGCGAGCGCATAAGGTTCGACTTAATGCTGAAAATGGCGATCCTTATGTTTTCTTTTATATTCAATTCGGAGCCACCTGCCTTTTCAGCCTAAATTAACCCTTAACCGCTATTTTTGTTCCGTCCGTGAGAGCCGCTTTCGGATTCATAACAACCAATTCGCCCTCGGAAAGACCGGATTTCACTTCATAATCGTCATCGGAGAACACGCCGAGCTCGACCGTTCTTTTTTCAACGGTTTTTTTATCTGGATTATATACATATACATAAGTGACGGCGTCATCAGTTGCCACGGCGTCAACCGGTATTTTGAGGACATTTGTTATTTTCTCGGTATTGACTTTTATGTCAACATCAAAGCCGATAACTATTTTTTCGTCCGGATTTAATATCTTGACTTTTGCAACCGCGCTCGCCGAATTTGACGATGAACCCGTAAGGCTTGAAGCGATGGAACTGATATTAAGCCCGTTATTTTCGGAAGCCGTGGCACCGACATACGACACAACCGCGTCATAATCGGAGCCGAGAGTCGATACAACCGCACTTTGACCGACCTTAAGTCCGAGAAGGTCATATTTGCCGACGGTAAAGCTTGCTATAAACTCACCGTAATTTTCAAGAACTATACCGTCGCCGACAGACGAAGCAGAGCCCGCTGTTGACGAAAGAATGTCGGTTAGAGTTGAGGCTACCTCGGAATTGCTCGTCATAGAGCCGATAATCGAAGAGAGATCAACGCCGGAGGAACCTGTATCCGCGGGCGTAAACTCCTTGCCCGCCTCAATATTGACAGTGGTGATTATTCCGTCCGCCGAAGCGACCCAACCGTTTTTAAGGGATTCATATATAGCTTTATAGCTCTCATAATCCTTTTGCTTTTGCTCCATAACGGATTTATAAATATCGGACACGGTTTCGTCTGTCTGAGCCTCATAAACGGCGCGCTGAGTTTTAAGCGAGGTCAGCTGTGCCTCCGCCTGGGCTAATTTCATCTGCTTTGCGGCAACTGAGTCCGATAGAGCCTTTTCTATATCCACATCGCCGGAGGAATTTTTAAGGGAATTGATTATATCCTGTATCTCTTCCTCGGTAAGTCCGCCGTTTTTAAGTTGCTCGCGAAGAGCCTCAAGCTGTTCTTCGGTATATTTTTTTGCGTTCTCGGCATTTTTTATATCGGCATTATGTGTTGCGGCTATTTCTCTTTTAAGTGCGGAAATATCGCTTTCCGTCTGAGAAATCTGAAGGTCGATTGCCTTTATACCGCTTTTTGCGGAACTCACGGTACCGCTTGCTTTGTCGTATGCCGCCTTGGCTTTGTCAAAGGCACTTTTATAATTTGCGAGCGTACCGTCTATTGAAGATACATCAAAGGTAGCAAGAACATCCCCCGCCTTTACTCTGTCGCCCACCGCGACATTGACGGAGCTTACCTTGACGCCTGCCGCCGCTGTGAATTTTTCGGTGCTTGTGGACTCAACCGTCCCCTTCGTATCAAATGTCGCCTGTATATCTCCGACAGAGGCTGCCTGCACCTGATATTCTGGTCTCGGCTCCGGCTTAAAGGTCTGATAGAGAAGCGCTGCCACAAGCGCAACTATAATTACCGAAATCAAAACCGTAAAAATCTGCCTTTTTCGGGATAATCTTTTGAATTTCTTAAACAAAATACCACCACTTTCGCATTTTGATTGGAATATAATATTTTAAAGTAATTGAGTATACCTAATAATTTTATACTATTAAAGGACAGAATGCCATATGTTTTTGTTAAAAAAGTATGAACAAACAGTTAATAAACACAAAACGTGCAAAATGCTCTGCAGGCAGTTTTTTTGCTTTTTCATATCGGCAAGCCTGTCAGCTGTTTGTCTAACCGCCTGCTCACGGCAAGAGAGCATTGACGCATATGAATTTTGCCGCCGCTACAATTCGGAATACGATTCTCCCGAAATCAAGTATGAGGAGTTTTTCAAGGAATGTAAAAGCGACGGCTGCTTTTACAGCTTTTACAAAATAGGAGACAAAACTGCATTATTAACGCTTGACACAGATGAAAATGGTACGGTAACGGGAATCGCGGCAACCGTGACCGGCGAAGAAGGCTCTTACAACGAACAGGAGCTTCGGGAGTTTTATGACTCGTATATAGCCTTGTCATCGGAGCTTATGGGAGTAACATCGATGGAGGCGGAAAAAGCCATTAACGACAGCGGTATATTCTTTGACAATTTGAAATTTTGCGATATTGATTATTACTGCGAAAAAGGGCGATATGTTTTTTCGCTGCTCTGCAACAAATACGTGATAACCGCATACACCGAAAAAGCAAACGGCAGGGCATATTAAATGCTCTGCCGTATATTTTTATTTTTTGTCGCCGAATTTTTCAAGCACGGAAACCGCGTTTGCATATTTTTTATTTCTCGTATATATCGAGAACTTTTTAAGCAAAATCTGCGGCGTTTCCTGTATAACCTCAGCAGCCTTTTTGAGCTTTGATTTTTTCTCCTCGTCCTCCTCTTCATCGGATGGAAGCGCATCTTTTTCGTTTATAAGAGCCTTTAACGAGCGGAGAAATTTGCGCTCCGTGTAAACGGTAAGACGCGGCAACTCATATTCCAAAGCAAGTGTTTCAAGCTCGTTTACCGCTTCGTAGCCGTAATGCTCCTGCATTGCCTTATATTCCTTTTGCGAGAAATAATAGAACTGACCGAAAAGCCTGCCGAAAGCTTTTTTGGTATCAAGATAGCCCATTTTGATTCGACGCTCCGTCGCTTCTTTATCGAACTCAAACGACTCGCCGAGCTCCTTTGCGTCAAACGGACGGATATAGACTATATTGGCACAGCTCAAGGCCTCCTTGTGACCTATTCCTTTTATGCCGGATATATCGACTACGATAAGGCGATTTATACCGCGCTTTCTGAGTATACCTATCGGGGTATTGTCATAAACGCCGCCGTCGAGGAATTTGCCGTCCTTTGGGCCTTGTCTGTTAAGCCCCGGAACTCTTGCCGAAGCCATAAGGTAATCGATAAGCTCGCCCTCGGGCATTTCATCGACAAACATCTCGACAGGCTTCAGCGAATCAAGGTCGACAGTTTCAATAGCGAGCGGAATGTTTGACGCTCTTACTTTTTTCTCGTCGATATGGGCAGCTATAAGCTCCTTTGCCGGCGTAACGTCAACACCGCCGTTGCGTATTATCTCGTGTGCGATTTTCGGGAAATTACTGAAGCTGAACAGATTTTTCGGATCCTTCAGCTCGCCCTGAATATTTACACCGCTCGAAACCTCAACGTTGCTCCAAAGCTCATACGCATCGTCAAAATCCCCTTGAGCTATCATAGCTCCGTTTATAGCGCCGATTGAGGCTCCTGCTATAGCCTCAAATTCAATGTCAAGCTCGCGCATGGCTTTCCAAGCGCCTATCTGGTATGCGCCCTTTGCACCGCCGCCAGCAAGTATAAGTCCGTACGGCTTCATATAACCACCTGCCACAATTCAATTTAGATTACATATGAATTATATATCACTTTATCGATATTTACAATAAAAAATCGCTGTCAAAAATACAAAAAACGTTACGGACTTTGAGTCCGTAACGCTTTTGTAATTAGGAATGAGTAAAACACGTTATCGGTTTTATTCGGTTCCTGAGAAAAGGTATTTGAGTTATCCTCCGGCTCAGTCTTCTCTGTAATGCTTGTATCCTGGGTGTCTGCCTGTTATGCCGTAATACTTACGAAGCTCTATCAGCTTGTCGATATTTTCGCGCGAAATTTCCTTTTCGCCGCCGAGAAGATGTGCCGTAAGGCTGATTTTTGCAAATAGCTCAAGTGTTTCCATACGGTAATATGCGGTTATTGCGTCGGCACCGACAGTAAGCGCACCGTGATTTGCAAGAAGCAATACATCGTGCTCTTGAAGATACGGGGCAATGGCATCCGGCACCTCGTATGTAGACGGCGTACCGTACGGTGTTACGGGGATCGAGCCTATCGCCGCAACGGTTTCTATCATCGTGTATCTGTCAAGCGGAATGTGCGCTACGGCGTATCCCGTGGCTGTAGGCGGATGAGCATGGAGCACCGCTCCTACGTCGTCGCGTTCTTTATAGCAGCGAAGATGCATTTTGATTTCCGACGACGGTCTGTAACCGTCAATAGCCTGGAGCACCTCGCCCTCGGGATTTATTATGACGAGTTTTTCGGGAGTTATGAAGCTTTTGCTGATGCCTGTCGGCGTTGCAAGGAAGTTACCGTCGGGCAATTTTACCGAGAGGTTACCGTCATTTGCCGCAACCCAGCCGAGCTGCCACATCTTATGGCAAATATCGCACATAACTTCTCTTGTTTCCATATATTCCATTTTTCAAGTTCCTTTCGTTATTTAATCAGACAACGCCCTTTTGGAGCATTATATTGGCATAAAGAGCCTTTTCGCTTGTAGCTATAACAGCATACGCCGTCTTTGTCTCTTCGTAAAATTTGAATCGCTCGATTTCGCCTATGGCGTTTTTCCCGCGCTCATCATATTTTTCGACTGTTTTTTTGTAAACGTCCCAAATCGGAGTCTGCACATCGTCGCCCGGCATAACCTCCATAAGATTTACCGGCTTTTCGATATATGTATCAAGCGGAAACACTCTTAGAATTGCATCAAGTATTTCCGGTACGCCGTGCCCGTCCATACGGATTATCTGAGCGTTTTTGCCCATACTCATAACGGGGAAATTGCCGTCCGCGATAACAAGACGGTCGCTGTGACCCATTTCACAGAGCACCTTTAAAAGCTCCGGAGAAAGTATTTCCGGTATTCCTTTAAGCAAGAGAAACTACCTCCTTAAAAGTCTGATATTTTTTATTCCACGCTTCGGGTTCGCTTGGTGTAAAGCTTGTGACCTCTTCGGAATTACTGATTATTCTGCGTGCGTCACGGAGCGTTTTTATTTTGCCCTCCGCCAAAAGCTGAAGAGCAATATTGCCGAGAACGGTGGCCTCGGTAGGTCCGGCGGAAACATTTTTATTGCACGCCGACGCGGTAAACGATGAGAGAAGCTTATCCTTTGTGCCGCCGCCCACAATATATATTGTGTCGTATTCTTTGCCGGTGCAGAACTCAATCTGCTCTGCGGCATAACGGTATTTCATGGCAAGGCTCTCATAAATACAGCGGAGAATTTCTCCTTTGGATTTTGGAACATACTGCCCTGTTCTGCGACAATATGCCCTTATCCGCTCCGGAATATTCCCGGCGGCAACAAAATCGGGAGCGTCGGGGTCTATAAAGCAAGAAAACGACTTCGCGTTTCGTGCGAGAGTCTCCATCTCGGCAAACGAAAGGCTGTCGCCCTCCTTCTGCCACTGTCGGCGAGTCTCCTGTATAAGCCAAAGACCGATAATATTTTTAAGGAAAGACGCTTTTCCGCCGTATCCGCCCTCGTTTGTAACATTGCAGCGGAGCGTTTTTTCGTTTATGAGAGGCTCTGAGAGCTCTGTTCCGAGCAGTGACCACGTACCGCAACTAAGGAAGATGAAATCATCTTTTTCGGTGGGAACGGCTACCATTGCGCACTGTGTATCATGACCTGCAACCGCAGTAACGGCGCACGGCTGTATCGACAGTTCCTCACATATTTCATCGGACAAGGTTCCCGCCGCGGAACCGGTGGGTACAATATCGCAGAAAATACCCTCGGGAAGAGAAAGAGCGTCAATTACTCTCTTTGACCAACAACGATTTTCGGCATCAAGCAGCTGAGTTGTAGAAGCTATCGAATACTCGGTCGTTTTTTCACCGGTAAGGAAATAGCGGAAAAGGTCGGGCATCAGAAGCATTTTATCCGCCCGTGAGAGCAAATCGGGGCGCGCGAGCTTTAACGATAAAAGCTGAAACGCCGTGTTTATCTCCATAAACTGATTGCCCGTTATGTTATAAAGCTCCTCCTGTGAAATATAAGAAAAAGCTTTGTTTAACATACCGATATTTCTTTTATCGCGGTAATGCACGGGATTTTCAAGCAGTTTTCCGTCCTTGTCAAGCAGGCCGAAATCGACGCCCCAAGTATCTATGCCGAGACTTTTGATATTATATGGGCGCGATTTTAAAAGCCCCTGCTTAATTTCGTGGAACAGCCTTAGCACGTCCCAATACATAGTTCCGCCGACAAACACCGGGTCGTTGGGAAAGCGGTGTATTTCGGAAAGCTCAATTTTTTCGCCGTCAAACGAGCCGACTATTGCCCTGCCGCTTGACGCGCCGAAATCAAAGGCGAGTGTGTTATATTTTTCGTTACTCATTTTACACCTTATTTATACATGGGGCCGAAGTTCTTGCAGGCTCTGTAATCCTGACCCTCTTTATCCATTCCGAAAGCGTTCCATGCCGCCGGACGGAATATTTTTTCTTCGGGTACATTGTGCATACAAACCGGGATTCTGAGTATGGAGCAAAGCGTTATGAGGTCGGCTCCGATATGACCGTAGCATGACGCTCCGTGATTGGCTCCCCAATTATTCATAACGTCATAAGCCGATTTGAACGCACCCTTGCCGGTAAGGCGCGGAGCAAACCAAGTGCACGGCCAGGTATAGTCTGTGCGCTTCCAAAGCTTGTCGGAAACCTCGTCGGGAAGATTTACGGTGTAGCCCTCGCATATCTGCATAACGGGACCGAGACCCTTAACGAGATTCAGGCGGCACATGGTTACGGGCATTTCGCTTCTCGTTAAAAATCTTGAAGAGAATCCGCCGCCGCGGAAGTATCCGAGATCCGCCGCATTCCATGTTGTGGCGTCGGTGCAGGCTTTGATATCCTTATCGGTCATTTCCCAGAACGGTTTTACAATACCGTTGCCGTTTTCGTCTTTAACTTCGCCGCAGAAATCGAGAGCGGACGCACCCGAATTTATCAGATGCAAAAATCCCTTTGACTCCTTTGCCACGCCCTCAAGCTCATAGCCCGTAGCCTTTTTGACTGCCTCGGGGCTCCAATATGTACGAACATCGGAGAAGAGCTGCGCGGTATTTGTAAGCAGCTTACCGAAAAGCATGGAAACGCCGTTCAACGTATCGTTTTCGGTAGCGAGAACATAGGTTTCGCGAGCACCGTTCCAATCAAACGAGGTATTTAAGAGCGCCTCGGGGAAATCACAGTTCGGGTAAAAATCCGTCCACTGCCTCTGACCCTGGAAGCCGCCGCAGATTGCGTTGTGACCTACTTTTTCCTCCTCGGCACCGTCGGGGAGATTTTCGTTTCCGTTATAGAGGTCTTTTATTATGCACATCATCTTAACGACAAATTCCCAAGCCTCTTCCTTTTCCTTATCGGACTTTTTAAACCAGTCGGGGTTCTTATCGAAGCCCTCCTTGCAGTTTTCTTTTGTCCATTTGAGAGCCTTTTTAAACTCTGCCTCGTCATATATGCCCTCGGTCATTCGGCGGATTATTTCCACCTCGTCTACCGACTCAACGCGCATACCGAGATACTCTTCAAAGAAATCGGGGTTTATTATAGAGCCGGCTATACCCATTGTTATGGAGCCTATCTGAAGATATGATTTTCCGCGCATGGTAGCCGCGGCAACTGCCGCTCTGCCGAAACGCAGTAACTTTTCTTTTACATCGTCGGGAATTTCGGTGGCGTCAGCCTCCTGTACGTCTCTGCCGTAGATTCCGAACGCAGGGAGTCCCTTTTGAGCGTGTGAGGCGAGTACCGAAGCCAAATAAACCGCACCCGGTCTTTCCGTTCCGTTAAAGCCCCAAACGCCTTTTATGGTATTCGGGTCCATATCCATAGTCTCACTACCGTAGCACCAGCACGGAGTAACTGTAAGAGTTATGTCCACTCCCGCTTTTTTAAATTTATCCTGACATGCTGCCGCCTCGGCAACTCTGCCTATGGTTGTGTCGGCAATTACAACCTTTACCGGCTCGCCGTTTGTATAGCGAAGATTGTCGGTAAAAAGCTTTGCCGCCGAAAGAGCCATATTCATGGTCTGCTCTTCAAGTGACTCACGCACCTTTAAAGGGCCGCGTCTGCCGTCGATTGTCGGGCGGATTCCTATAACCGGATAATCACCTATAAGTCTTGTTTTACTCATAATTTCCTCCTGTTTATAAAAAATAAATATATTTTTTCCATATATTTTTAATTATACTGTTGTCTTTATATAAATTCTTGTAGTATAATAAATAAAAAATATAACAATTTTCACTTTTGAGGTAAATTATGAATTTCGGTGAATTTCAGGAGAAAAAATCACGAGGCACTTTCGACTTTCCGATAGAGCTGCACCACGTTACAAAGGAGCACCCGCGTTATCAAATGCCGTTTCATTGGCACATGGATTACGAGCTTATCAGAGTTTTAAAGGGCAGTCTTGTACTGTCTCTCAACGAAGAAACTTTAAATCTTACCGAGAACAGCGGTATTGTGCTTGTGTGCGACGGGGTATTGCACGGCGGTATGCCCGTTGACTGCGTTTACGAATGTCTCGACTTCGATTTAAACGAATTCCTGCGCGGCTGCTCGGCAGGCAAAAAGGATATTGACGATGTGCAGAGTCACCGCATAATTCTCGACGATTTTTTTGCCGTTGACAGCGAAGAATATAAAACCGCAAACAGGCTGTTTGACACCTTTATAGAAGAGAAAAAGGGTTATGAATTTATAATACAGGGACTTTTGTTTGAACTTATGGGGCAAATTCTCGGCAATCACCGTTATAAGATCAGCGACGACGAAACATATAAAAGCCTCAAAAGGATACGGCAATTAAAAAGCTCCTTAAAAATTATCAGAGAGGAATATATGAACCAGCTTACTCTCGGTAACCTCGCAGAAGCCGCCGATATGTCACCCAAATATTTTTGCCGTTTCTTTTCCGAAATGACCGGCAAAACGCCTATTGAATACCTCAATTATTACAGAATAGAATGTGCGGCGGAGCAGCTTTTGTACACGGACGACCTCGTTACGGATATTGCTCTCAACTGCGGATACAACGACCTGAGCTATTTTGTCAAAACATTCAAGAAGTACAAGGCTCAAACCCCAAAACAATTCAGAAAAAACAAACATACATAAATAAAAATCCGCTCGCACCGAAAAAAGTGCCTGCGGATTTTTAAATTTCATACCATACCGTATTTTTTTAAATCGACTCTGCCGTTTTCGTCTACCTCGACGCCCTCGCTTTTAAGAAGCCGTATCTGCTCGTTTTCGCCGCCGAACGCAAACGCCTTTGACACCTCGCCGAATCTGTTTACCACGCGGTAACAGCGCACATTTTCGGGGTCGGGATTTACGTGAAGAGCGTATCCGACTACGCGCGACCATCGCGGATTACCGGCGAGAAGCGCAATCTGACCGTAGGTTGCGACCCTGCCGTACGGTATTTTCTTTACCTGCTCATATATTTTATCAAAAGTATTCATATTTTAATTTTACCGTTGTTATTCCTCTCTGTCAACTGCCCGGAACCATATTTTCGTCTCCGGCGCGGCGAAGCTTCACATTTACGGTTACGCTGTACACGGCCTTTTGCAAAACGCTTTTCCAGTTATCCGATTCAGCCCTATAGTATTCGGCGTCGGCTCTTTTTACCCTCTTATCAAATCCGAACGGATCCTTATTAAATTCGGCAAAGCACTTTTTTACGGTATCGTCAATATTTTTTCGGACGGCTTTTTCTAAGGCCGTTTTTATATTTTCCGCCACCTCCGGAGTGAATGCTTCATTCATAATTTTTGACGTCTCGGTACAATCTGCAACGCAATCGACAGAAATATCAAAGCTCGGGCATCCGTTTTTCACAGATGTTTTTATCTTGGTTTTTGACTTAGTCAGCAAAATGCCGACGCGTGTACCGTCGTCAAGCACAGCCGTAAGAGAGCCGTTGTTAAAGTCATTACACAGCATCAAAAGTGCCGGAACATTGTCCTGCGGCAGAACGTTTTCCATCTTATCGCCGTTAAACAGCGCAGCTCCCCTGACCACGGGCCTGGCAGAATCCTTTCGGCCGTCCTCGCCACCATCGTCGTCTTTTTCATTTTGTTCTATCGCGATTATCGGAAGAAATGCCGATGAGGTCTTGTCGGTAACGCCGTTCACGAACTGATAAAAAGCTCTCTCGGCGGTTACGGAATTATACTTTGACGAGGAAAGTACATTAGACAGCTCCTTTGCGGGAATGACCCGTTGCCCCATTTCGGCACGCAAGATCTGTCCTGCGGTATCTTCGGCAACAGCCGCATAGACGGTAGCACGGTTATCGGAATTTCGCACGAAATAATCAAGAGCTTTGCCGACGCCGGCTTTTGCCGCTTCATTTCCGAAAATAATAACACGGTTCTGAGACATCATGGGTAGCTTGCCGAGCGTCTTTGAAATACTCTGAATTGCGGAGGATATATTTTGTGAGTCTATGGTCATATTCTTCACTATATCGTCCGGAGTGCCGCCGTTATTCGGGTTGCTTGACTGGTCGGCGTTTAAAAACTGTACGGTCACACGCACTCCGATATCGCAATAGTCTATTCCTATCGCCTCCACGATTATGCGGTTTTTAAGCTCAAGCTCTGTCGATGCGCATGAAGAAAATGTCAGCATCATAACAGCCGTTAATAAAAGTGCGGCGATTTTTTTCATATATTGCGTTGTTCCTTTCTTCTAAATTTCCCGAGAGCGAACGTCAAAAGCGGAATAAATATCACAACAACATAAAATAGTACGCTCCTTATATCGTTGCTTGTCGAAATCAAAAAGCCTGTAACATTTCTCGAAACAACAAACTGCAATATTACGGCAGCCGCTCCGAAAGCAAATATATATATTTTTTTATATTTCGCCGAGAATGAACGGCTTGCTATATATGACGACAAATAGAGCATAAAGCTGATTTTGATAAAAGCAGAGAGTATCCACACACCCGTGAGTATTACGTCAATACGCTGAAAAACGCTGAATTCGGACAGCACGGCTATTGAATGTATCGGGAAAAGCTGGGTCATGGCATAATCTCCGAGTCCCGAAAAAACGAAGAAAAACACAATTTCCAAAAACGCCGCAAGTACCGACATCCATATAAAAAAGCCTCTTTTTTTGTTTCCGCTGACCCTCGGAAAGAGCACCGCCATTGCGGCAGGCTCTATCGTTCTCACCGCCATGGTTTGTCCGGCGAATATCACACGTCCCGCTCCGTCGTAAAAAACGGGAGAAAAATTGTTCAAATCAAGCTTTGACAGCATTGTCACAATTATAAACACAAATGATACGGAAAATACAAAAAGCGATATGGCCCCGGCTCTTCCGAGAGCCTCAAGCCCCAAGTACGCGGAATAGCAGGCAAGAAGTACCGAAAGAACCACGAACACCTTTGTATCAGACTCTCGAAAAATTACCGTACCCGAAAAAAGGTCAAGCCTCGAAAGCGTTGAAAAAGCGTAAAATAAGAAAAGCAATATATATAAAACCGATATTATCTTTGAATAAAGCGGTGAAATCTCATACGCTATGTCAAGCACACTGCGATTATCGTTGCTCTTATATATCAGCGCCAGCGGCAGACATGAAAAAAGCACCATTATCATCCCTATGACGCCGGCGATAAGATAATCGGATGAATTGAGCCCCGCGTTATAAATCGGCGAATATGTGAGCACGGATATAAACCTTGATAAGAGCAGCAGAGAGAAAAACTGCCCTGAGCTTATTTTGGCTTTCAAATTCATATACTACCTCTTCATCTTATCGATATTGAGCTCACGCCTACCGAGTCTGCGCCACCCGAACCTCAATATCGTGTCTCTTACGGAGCCCGGCGTAAACGGAGAAATCGACGAGGTATACGGTACCTTATATGGATTTATCGCGCAGATATTCACAAGCAAAACACCGAAGCCGAGAACTATGCCGTAAAAGCCGGTTATACCTCCTATTATCATAAACAAAAATCTCAACACCGAAACGGGCTGATACAGCTGTGATACAACAAACGAGCTGATTGCGGTCATGGCCACAACTATCAGCATCGGTGCGGCTATGAGTCCCGCCGTCACCGCGGCATCGCCGATTACAAGTGCTCCCACTATACTAACGGCGTGGCCGACGGCCTTTGGCATACGAAGCCCCGCTTCACGCATAACCTCGTATAAAAAGTGAATGAAGATAGCCTCTACCATAACGGGAAACGGCGTCATACTCTCCTGCACCGCCATATCATACAGCATTGACGACGGCAAAACCTCCTGATGGAAGGTACATACCGCAACATAAATACCGGGAAAAAACACACTTATCAAAAAAGATATAAATTTCAGCGTCCTTATAAACACGGCATAATACGGACGGTAGTTATAGTCATCCATGGATTGGAAGTTTTCGACAAACAAATACGGTACAATCAGCGCAAACGGCGTACCGTCAACGAGCAGTACAACTCTCCCCTCCGCCATTTCAGCACAGGCAACATCCGGGCGTTCGGTGGTACCGACGCCCGAAAAAAACGAGGTGCTTTGTGTATCGAGAAACGGTGCAATGTAACCGCTGCCGAGTACCATATCGAGCTTTGCCTTTTTAAGACGCGCCTTAATATTGTCCACTGTCTCTTGTGACGCTCTGTCCGACATATAGCAGACGCAAATTCTCGTTTTGCTTGTTGTACCGACAGTCAGCGTTTCACATTTCATTATCGGCGAACGGACTCTGCGGCGTAAAAGTGCCGCATTATCCTTGAAGCTCTCCGTAAACCCCTCATGCGAGCCTCTCTCCTGCACCTCGGTCTTTGCATCATCAACGCTTCTTTTCGGAAAGCCCTGCACGCCGAATTCAAGGCAAAAATCAACTCCGTCGATAAAGAGAACTATAAGTCCCGACAATACATCGGTTATCGCTTCGTCCAAATCGTATGTCTGCGACTGGTCGGCTCCCGTGGTTATCCGGTCACGGATATAATCAGCCTGCCTTGACGGCTCATTCGGCATATTCGGCGCAAACAAAACAGGACCTATAACCTGCCATATCACCTGCATATTATTGCACATACCGTCCGCCATAACAAAAAGTGCCTTGTTGCCCTTAAGCGATATTTCCTTATACAATATATCAAAGCTGTTTCCGAACCGACTCTTTAAACAGATTGTATTCTCGGTGATGCTTTTCGACACGCGAGTTTTTTCGGCCGGCTCCGGAGCGACGGGATCGGTTATTTTTTTTACTTCCTTTTTAAACCACTTGCTCATTTTTATCACCGTTTATGTTATTTCCGAAAGAAAAGTTTATATTCGGCAAAAAAAGGACAACATAAGTGTGGGTGAAATTATGCTGATAACTCTGTTTCGCACTTTGATACTTTACATTCTGATAATTTTTACAATGCGCGTTCTCGGAAAACGTCAAATAGGAGAATTGCAGCCTGCCGAGCTTGTAATTACCATACTTTTGTCTGAGATAATAGTAATACCGATGCAGGACACGGAAATCCCTCTCGTCAATACTATTATACCTGTTTTTGTACTCTCCGGATTTGAAATGCTCGTATCCTTCATAGGTATGAAAAGCATTAAATTCCGCTCGGTAATGCAGGGCAATCCGGTTATTGTCATTCGCGACGGTAAGCTCAACGCCAAGAAGCTCAAGGAGCTTAGGTTTACAACAGACGACCTTGCGGAGGCTCTGCGCAAAAAAGATATTTTTGATATATCGGAGGTGCAATATGCCATAGTTGAGACGGACGGCACGTTAAGCGTTCTGCTCAAAAAAGAAAATCAGCCCGCCACAAAGAGCGAGCTGAAAATAAATACTCCGAAAAGCTCTCTTCCGTGTATAGTCATAAGCGACGGAAGAATAATCAAAACCGATTTTGCCGAATGTAATACCGACAGCGACAAAATAAAAGCTATCCTAAAGGACAAGCATCTAAACGAAGAAGATGTAATGCTTATGACACTTGACAAGGACGGCAACATAAATATATTAAAAAAGGACAAGGAAAAATGAAAAGACTGATAATTGCCGTATGTATGCTCGTTACGGGAATAGCAATTTCGATAGGCGGGTATGTAAATCTGAAAAGCATTTGCAGTAATATGAGCTGCTCGGTAAACGAGGTCATAAGAGCGGCGGAAAACGGTGACGCCGACGAGACGAAAAGGAAATGCGACGATACGGAAAAAATGTGGGATAAAAAAAGTCCGCTGCTCGGCGTTTACACCAATCACAGCGAAATGGATGAGCTTATGATGCTTATGAAGCAGATACGACAGCTCAGTACAGATAAAGATTACGATGAGCTTATTGAAAAATGCCGCGAGAGCATCTACCGTTTCGAGCACATAGCAGAAACGGAAACGCCCTCGTTCGGAAATGTTTTTTAGTTTTTCGGCAGCTTATCAAAATTTTTCTTGGCAAGATATGCCGCTCCGAGCATTCCTGCGCGATTTTTGAGCATGGCTTTTTTGATTTGCACGGTTTTAAAGCTTCTTATATCCTTTGAATGAATACGCTTATCAATCTCGGAGATTATATAATCCTCATTCATAATACCGCCGCCGAGGATTATGACAGCCGGATTAAATATGAAAATGAGCGTAGACAAACCACCCACTATTTCGTCTATCCAATTATCTATTATCGCTCTTATTGCAGTATTATGAAAATTTTGCGGCTCGAAAATTTCACGCCCCGTAAGCTCTTTTCCGGTGCCCTCCCTGACCATTCTGATAAGCGCCGATGTGGAAGCATACATCTCATAGCACCCGTTATTGCCGCAATTACAGCGCAAGCCGCCCGTATGTGTGACGATGTGCCCGAATTCGCCCGCTGAAAAATCATGGCCCGTGTAAAGCTTACCGCCGAGCCAAACCGCTCCGCCGACTCCCGTTCCGTAAGTCAGGCAAAGAAAGTCGTTTGAGCCTTTGCCGCTGCCGAACACAGCTTCAGCCGTCGCGGCGGAATTTACATCATTCTCAACAACAACCGGTATATCATATTTTTCCGTTATCATCTTTTTGATTTCGGTGCCCGTATAGTGGGGGATACTCTCGTTTGCGAAGATTATCCTGCCCTCTTCGGAATTCACCTGACCCGCGGTGCTGATTCCGACGCAGTCAACGCTGCCGTAATATGTACCTACGATGCTGAGCACCTTCAGCATAAGATGATCTCTGCCGAGTTTTGCCTCGGACGGTATTTCATAGAATTCACAGACATTAAAATTTTCGTCTGTAATACCGTATTTAATGGCTGTTCCGCCTATATCAATAGCTAAGATTTTCATTTTAACCCTTTCGCATTTTATTCATCTAATGTCTTGAGGGCATTTACAAAACGTCTTGTAATATCTCTCGGCCTTGTTATGGCGGTACCGACAACTGCCGTATAAGCTCCGCTCTTATATGCGGCCTCAAGCTGCTCCGGTACCCAAATTCCGCCCTCGGCAACCACTCTTGCACGAAGCTCCTTGCTGTATCGCTCTATTAAATCAAGTGCCGGAAGCGAATGCCCCTTTGTATACTCGGTATAGCCGCACATAGTTGTGCCCAAAAGATCGCATCCGAGCTCCAAAGCTTTTTTTCCCTCTTCAAAGCATGATGTATCGGCCATAAAAAGCTGATTCGGATATTTACTGCGTATATTTTTAAAGAATTCTTCAAATGTTATATTACCCGGACGCATACGCTTTGTGGCGTCAACGGCAATTATATCGACGCCCGTTCGCACCAATTCCTCAACCTCTTTTTCGGTCGGAGTTATATAGACGTCGCTGCCCTCATAGTCTTTTTTTATTATTCCGATAATAGGCAAATCCACCTTTTTCTTGATTGCCTCTATATCAACCGTAGTGTTGGCACGTATTCCTACGGCTCCGCCTTCTTTAGCCGCATACGCCATCATGGACATTATGTACGGGTCGCAGAGCGGTTCGGTGCTAAGCGCCTGACACGACACTATAAGACCGCCTTTTATTCTCTTCAAAACTTCCTCGTTAGTCAAGTCTTTTCATCCTTTGTAAAATATCAAATTTACTATATTATATTTCCGATTCATAAAAAATACAATACAAAAACAAAAAAGCATTGTTTTGGTTGCAATACGGTAATATAATATATAAAAATGCATTTTGGAGTGATTATAATACCATGAAATACGATACTTCGATTTACAGAGGGGTTTTTTGCGCTTTAAACGCAATATACGACGAAAATGACAACATAAACACAGACGCGATAAAAGCCCTTGTGACAAAATACAAACAGCTGGGGGTAAACGGAATATATGCCTGCGGCTCCACCGGAGAAGGCTTTTTACTGAGCACCGAAGAGAGAATGCAGGTAGCAGAGGCTGTTAAAGAGGCCGCCGGAGACGATATGGCCGTTATTGTACACGTCGGAGCCGCGTCCACAAAGGAAGCGTGCATTTTGGCACGCCATGCCGAAAAAATAGGCGTTTCTGCCGTCTCGGCTGTTCCGAGCGTATATTACAGACTTTCGGAGGCTTCAATCGAAAAGCATTGGGACACAATAATGGATTCCACGGAGCTTCCGTTCTTCATATACAATATCCCACAGCTTACCGGGTATGATTTGTCTTTTGAGCTTTTTGAAAAAATGGCAAAGAAAGAAAAGGTTATCGGCATAAAAAACTCCTCGGAAAGCACCTGCCAGACGGAGAGATTCAGAAAAATCGCAGGACCCGATTTTGTCATATTCAACGGTCCGGACGAGCAGCTGCTTGCCGGCAGGCTTATGGGCGCAACGGCAGGCATAGGCGGTACATACGGCACCATGCCGGAGCTTTATCTTGAGCTCACAAGGCTTATAGAAACCGGTGATATAGAAAACGCAAAAAAAATGCAGACAAAAATAAACGACTGCATTTACGAGCTTTTGTCATTCGGCTCTCTGTACGGAGCGTGCAAAGCGGTTATGACTCTCAGGTACGGCATAGACTGCGGTATTCCGAGACTTCCGATGCTTCCCGTAAGCAAGGACGACCCTAAAATCAAGGCTCTGGCTGAGAAAATCAACCTTCTTGTCGCCGAAATAAAAAAGTAAGAAAAGATTAAAGCATAAAAAAGGACTGCAAGGAATTATGCCTTGCAGTCCTTTGGTTTTATTTAAGCCTCATATAGATTTGTATCAAAAGATATCACTTATTCTCGGAATATCTATACCGAATCCGTTTGAGGATTTTGTAGTTGACGCCGAGGTTGTTGTCGGAGCCGCACCCCAAACCTGAAGATACACTTCGCTGCCGCTCTCTGCCGATGTGCCGGCACTCGGAGTGGAGGCTATTACTTTGCCTGCCTGATGTGTTCCGTCATTTGATTTTTCAACCTTTTTGACAGTAAATCCGGCATCCGTAAGAGTTTTTTCCGCATCGGCGTAATCCTTGCCGGAAACATCCGGTATATCAATATACTCCGTGCCCTTGCTGACAGTAAGCACAAGCTCAGTGCCGTAGGGAACCTGCTGGCCCTCTTCTATGCTCTGAGAAATAATATATCCTACGTTCACCTTATTGTTATATTCATATTTGGCCGTAATCTTAAAGCGCTGATTTTGAACCTCGTCTGTCGAAATTCTTGTATAGCTCTGCCCCGCAAAATTGGGAACGGAGACAAGCGAAACCTCCTCCGTAGGAGTTGTATTGTCCTTTTGCGCCTTTTCACGGGTAGCAAAAAGCCAGCCGCCGAGAACCACAAGCCCTATTGCAACGCAAATCCCAAAGGTTATGAGCAGAGTTTTGGTCTGTTCCTGTTTTCGTTCCTGCTCACGACGCAGCTTTTCGCGGCGCTTACGCTCCGCCTCCTCATCCGCGGTTGTTGTAGGCTGATCCTGTTTTTTGGGAGCATCCTCTATGGGAGTTTCATATTTTATTTTATTTGTCGCCATGGTGCTCGGACTTCCGGAAAGCTGCTCACGGAGATCATCAACGGTTCTTATTCTGTCCTCGGGCTGAAGCTGAAGACCGTTGTGTATGGCACTGACAAGATATGCAGGAAGAACCTCGGCGAATTTTGCCGGAATTAAAAGCTTATCGTTCACCACGCGCTCACTCGAATCGTCGGGAGTGCTTCCTATAAGTGTTCTGTAAACAACTGCCGTAAACGCATATACATCAGACCAAGCGCCTACCTTGCCGTTCGGGTCATACTGTTCATAGGGAACATAACCCTTTACAAGCTCGGCGTTAAAGTCGGTATTTGTGAGTCGCGCGTCGGATATCATAAAGCCCGTGAGTCTGAGCTTACCGTCACGACCCAAAAGAAGTGTGTTTGGTGAAATACCAAGGTGATAAATTCCTGCCTCGTGCATTGTGGCAAGAGTTGAAAGCACAGGCATCAAAAGCGTCTTTGCCTGATCCCAGCCGAGATAGCCCGTGCGGCTCTTCAAAAGAAAATCGCGCAGCGTTATGCTCTCTATGTATTCGGAAACGGAGTACGCAGTATTATTTTCGGTAACTATGTCAACAACGGGCTTTAACGCCGAGAGATCACGAAGTCTTGCGATTTTGCGCCAAAGCTCCAAAAACGCCATTATACCGTCGTGAACCACAAGAGAACTGTCCTTTTTAACGGTTATTGCCCTATCACCGAATTCACGGATTATATGCTCCAGCGGAAGGAACTCTCTTACGGCTACCGCGACATTGCGTTCACGGTCCCATGCGATATATGTTACACCGTCTCCTCCGGTTGAAATGGCTTTACCTATAATATATCTGTCGTTGATAACAGTTCTAAGCGGCAGAAGCGGAGATTCCTGAACGAAATCCGCATGCAAACCGCAATGGGGACAAACCTTTTCTTCCCCAAGCTCTCTCATACAACCCATACATAAGTTATCGGTCAACATCTTTTTTCCTCCAAAACCAAATAGCATAAATACCTTTTTATATGATAACAAACTTACACATCATTTGTCAAGAAAACGAACATAAGGCAATCGGTTTGTTTTTTCAGCCGAGTTGCTTGTTTCAGGCTTTACCCGTATGAAAACATTACCCGTGCCGAATATAACACAACACGAAAAAAGGCAAAAAAATACCACCTGACGGTGGTATTTTTTACTGCTTTAAGTGTGGAGAACAAAAAGCAGCCGTGGCAGACAATCTGCCGTAGAAAAGTGTATAAAAAGAGAGGAAATGGAATAAGCGAGTTTATGCTGCGAATTTGCCGTTTGAGGATATTACTCCACCGCCGAAACGGCGAAGATCATAGACACGGACAACAAGTCTCGGCATTTTTGCGGCAAGCAGTTTTTCCGACACATGCTTGTTAAAGAACGCAACCACCGGGCCCATCATAAAGGCGGTAACCACAGTGCCGATGCCGACCGGTCCGCCGAAAGCAAATCCGACAGCCGTGCAGATAAGGTCCGTTATGACTCTGCACCATTTATATTTAATCTTAGTCCTGTCATCAAGGACAAAGCCCGTGGCGTCATAGGGGGCAACTCCGAGATTCGAAGTGAAATACATCGAAGCCGCAAGAGAGAGGAAAATTACGCCGAAGAGCATTAAGACTAAGCGTAAAGCAAGGGATTTTTCCACAGGCAAATGTGCGTCGTACAGCGAAGTGAAAAACTCACAAATATAACCGACGCCGACCATATTAACTACTGTACCGAAGCCGATAAGATGTCTGCCGAGAAAAGCAACTGCAATAAGGATAACGCAGTTGATGCACATCTGATAAAAGCCGAAGCTGATACCGATTTTACCGCTTATCGCCATATTCATTGATGTGAACGGGTCAACGCCCATATCGGAATAAGAGAAAAGCGAAATACCGAAGCCCATAAGCAGTATGCTGAATATCATCATAAAAAAGCGTTTTACGCCTTTTTCCTGTTTAAACACACTTATCAAATTCATTGATCTGATGATTTCTGCCATTTTAGCTCCTCGCTTTGTATCTATTGCACAAGTATTGCTTTCTTTATTTGTACACATCTTACAGCCGAGTTGTCGTTTTGTCAATAGTTGAGCTGAATTTTTTGTCACTTTCTACAACTTTTGTATATTAGTACAAAACGACGGTTATGATGTCGCAAATTTAGTGCGATTGCACAACACAAGCAGCATACGCCATATAATGTAATGTATAAAAAACGACCGTCGTGCACTCGGCACGGCGGTCTCAACAGTAATAGTTTCAAAAGTACGGCTTTACGACATAATATTCTGCGGAATATTGTCAGCCGCTATAACGCGAGCGACACCGTTGCGGTCGTCACCGAATGTCGGATGCTCGTTCAGCATGGGAACAAAGACAAACATTTTTATAAACAGAGCGGACATTATAAACAATGTTATAAAAAGTCCGAAAAGACGGCTCTTGATTTTTTCTTTTCGAATTTCCGAACCGGCGGGTTTAACGCTATACTGTATATCCATATATAATATCTCCTGTCAAATCTTATTGTACTCTTATCAACTGCAATACAATATATATCATCGCAAAATTACAAACAAGAGTCGAAATTATTAAGATTAGGTTAAAAAGTGTTTTTCGTTTAAACCCGGACTTAAAAGGCAATAATTTTGACTTGTTACCTCTTTGGGTATATTGCTTAGTTTTTACGATTGACTACTGCATATTTTTGTATTATAATTCCATTATGTCATTTTTGCTCTGCTGCGGATTTTTCGCAAACGAAATCAACTTATCAGCAGCTATGTAAAGTATAATGCTTTACAGGATTTTGCTTTTTATAGGCGTGAAAGATGAGCTGCTACGGCTTATAAAGGCGCTATATAGCGGATTTCTTTCAAGTTCCGAAAGCAAAAGGTCTGTGTGTAAATGTAGTTTGCTTTACACTACCCGGTATCATCCTGTCAGGTATCGGAAAGCAAACAGCAAATGCAAAGTGGATAAAATACAAAAAAACGGAGGAATTGTATGAGCAAATCAGAAGAAGCTATGCACGGCATAACCTTTAAAGACAAAATAGGCTACGCCATGGGAGATATGGGCGGACTGCTGACATTCGGACTTGTCTCCGCATTTTTGAATATGTTTTACACGGACGTTCTCGGAATATCCGCGGCGCGCATAACCGTACTGATGATAGTTGCGAGAATTTGGGACGCAGTAAATGACCCTATGTGGGGTTCTTTTATCGACTCAAGGAAGCCCACTAAATACGGAAGATTCAGGCCGTACATACTTTGGGCATCTCTGCCGCTTGCGGTAGGTGCTTTCTTTATGTTCTTTAAAATTCCGGGTCTCAGCGACAACCGATATCTTATTTACGCATATATCACGTACATATTTTACGGCATGATGTACACCGGCGTAAATATTCCCTACGGCTCGCTCGCCTCGGTAATAACAGATGATGAAATAGAGCGGTCTTCGCTTTCGATGTGGCGAAGCATCGGTGCAGGCATCGGCGGTCTTCCCGCCTCTATTATTTTACCGCTCATCGTTTATACTACCGTGACAAATGAAAACGGAACAACCGCAAAGGTACTCGACGGTACAAAGCTCTCGCTGTCGGTAGCCGTTCTCTCGGTTCTCACTGTAATAATTTTCTTCTTACACTTTAAATTGACAAAGGAGAGAATAACCTTACCGCCGACGCAGAATCAAAAGGATTATAGTATCGGCAAAGCGATGCGCGCTCTTTTAAAAAACAAGCCGTTTATCGCGCTTTGCATAGTATCAATGCTTCTTATCTGCTTCCAGATGTATACTCAGACCGTTTACAACTATCTCTTTAAGAATTTCTATGAAAAGCCGGGTCTTTACGCACTTGTTACCGTATGTACATATTTGCCGATGGTACTGCTTTTGCCGTTTATGGGCAAGCTTATAAGAAAATACGGCAAAAAAGAGATATGCTCCGCAGGAATACTCTTTGCTCTTATTGTAAACATAGCAATGTTCGTCATTAAATTCACTCCGGCTGTGAGTAATCCGTATGTATTTCTCGTTCTCTCGTTCTTCTCTGGGGCAGGTCAAACCTTCCTTATTATGCAAATCTGGGCACTTGTTACGGATGTCACGGACTATCACGAATACATATCGGGCAGACGAGAGGAGGGCACATCTTACAGCTTTTATTCGTTTGTACGCAAGCTCGGTCAAACAGTGGCCGGCGCAGGTGCGGCAGGCGTTCTCGGAGCTATAGGCTATGACGGCAAGCTCGCCGTTCAATCACCCGAGGTTCTGACAAGGCTATATGACATAGCAACAATAGTCCCCGCAATATTGCTTGCTCTTATATTCGTTGTATTGACGTTCGGCTATAAGCTTTCAAAGGAGCAGCTAGATGAGCTTCACAATGTTTTGCGCGAAAGAAGAGAAAAGGCGGAAGCCGAATCAAAGTAAAAACAGGTCTTAATGACAAAATCCCCGGACATGCCAAAGCAAGCATATCCGGGGCTCTTTTTTTTGTAATTTACAATGTATTATTCTACCGTCAGTATTCTGTCGTCGGCGTCGCAAAGCACAATATCCGGGGTAAATGATTTTTCACCGATATTCTCGATACGGACTCTGACATACTCGCTGTCGCAATCCACGGTGAACAGCAAGTGAACGCAATCGCCGGTTTTATACGCAAAGCTCTCGCCGTCATCTGTAAAGAATTCCGATTTAAAGCTGCCGCTCCTTAACGGATACACGGTAAGCCTTAATTTTTCCGAGGATTTGAACCCGTACTCCCCCTCATCGGTAGCTATAACGCTTCCGCCTCGCACAAAATACGGGACCTCCCCGTCCGACGGAATATTCAGTATTACGGACGTACCGCCGTCGTATACTTTATCGTTTAAATACCAAATTTCGTTTTTGGGGAGATAGACCTCGGTTTCGCTCACTCCTTCATCGAGAATACACGCGGCGAGAATATCTCTGCCCACGAGGAACGATGTGCTGTCGCAGTCTATCTCTTTGTCATCATAGTAGAGTAACAGCGGAGCTGTCATCGGCACATCGTTTTCGACAGATAAAAAGGCGGAATTATAAAGATACGGAATGAGTTTTTTTCTTTCCGCCATTATTTTTCGTGCGGCAGGAATGGCATCCGGATAGCTCCACGGCATAGTTGCGGAGCCGTCCGAATTCCACGAATGTATTGTAAATCTGGGCTCGAAAATGCCGTGCTGCATCCATCTTAAAAGCAGCTCACGTGACGGCATATCGCCCGAAAAACCGCCGAGATCATGCCCGTAGAAGAAAAATCCCGACAAAGACAGCGTCATACCTATGTAATGGCAATAACGCAGGTCATGAAATGATGTAAAATTGTCACCCGACCAGGTGGTTGCGAGACGTCTTACGGCACTGCTGCCGCTTCGTGTCGATAAAAACGGTCTTTTGCCCGGATATTTTTCTGTTTGCGCAGAGTACGAGGAGGCGACCATAAGATACGTGAGTATCGGTCTTATTCTGCTCGCCTTTACGCTACCGTCTTTAAAGCCGTTTGCCACAGCGTCGGTATCTTTTATATCAAATTCGTTGTTATCGTTCCAAGTGGCGTCTATTCCGTAGTCCAGAAGCTTTGCCGCAACATTGTCGTGCCAAAACTTAAAGCCCTCGGGCAGAGTAAAATCAATGTAACTGCCCATACCGTCCCAAAACTCGGTTACAAACGGTGTGCCGTCTTCATTCTTTACAAAAAGCCCTCTTTCGGCTATTTCGTTGTACATAGGGTGCGACGTCAAAAAGGCAGGCTTGATATTTGGTATCAAGTGAATTTTCTCACTGTTAAAACGCTCAATAAACTTTGCGGGGTTCGGGAATTTATCGTAATTCCAATTAAAAACACACCGCAAGTCGCCGATGGAGGTATAGCCCGAGGACAGATAAAATCCGCTGCAGCTCATATTTAAGGTATCAAGCTTTCTGAGGAATCCATACAACTGTTCTTCGGAGTTCGGCGCGTCGGTATAAGCCATGGTGCTGGCACAGTAATCAAAGCTCCATTTCGGAGGCAGGGTCTGTTTTCCGCAAAGAGAGCAATACTGCCTTAAAATTTCAAGCTTTGAGCCGAAGAACACATAATAAACAAGACAATCGTCATCGCTTTTGAAGAACTTGAAAGCGGGATAATAATTATTTATTTCTCTTCCGAAATCCATAACGGCACTGTCGGAGGTATCGTAATAGATACCGTAGCAACCGACGGAATTTTCACACATATAAAACGGCACGTGCTTATAAAGCGGGTCCGACGTTTCCGCGTCATAACCCATACTGTCGCTCGTCTCTATGCGAAAGGTGCGCCCCGCCTTATTGACGCTGCCGCCCTTATCGCCGAGGCCGTATATTTTTTCGTCCTTTTCGCGCGTTAAATAATGATATGTACCGTTTCCGAATTCGTTCTGAAAATTATAGGCAAGCGGTGCTCTGTCGGCAAAAAGAAACTTGCCGTCCTTTTTATAGCTCAGTACAAAGTTGTGCGTATTAAGCTCTGCTTCGACATTTCCCAAAGAGAAGCGCTCACCATCGGCTGTTTCATTTACTTGCGGAGCAAACAGCGAAAATCCGTCAAGGCTCAGCTTATCCCTACCCTCTGTAAGAAATTCGTTTTGCGGGTCTACGGTAAAGGTGGGCAGCATTTTACAATCGTCACGGAATAAGGCGACGCGCATCATACTGCCGCTCAAGAAGTCGATTCGCGCCGTAATATCGCCGCAAACGTAAACTCTGCTGCTGCCGCTATGCTCGGACAGCTTAAAATCATATGAAAACTTCATTACAGCACCGGCCCCTTATTGAAGAGTGTATTTTTTATAAGCGTTGCTGTCTTCCAGCCTGCAAGGCGCGTCTTTTCGCAAAAATTCATCACCTTGTGCGTTCCGGGCTTCCAGGTCGGGATTTCCCTGCAATTCGGGTCTCCGCACTTTACAAAAGCGCTGATTGCCGCCACCATTTGCTCCGATATGAGATAGTCGATATCGGTAAACGGCCGCCAACCGTTTTTGAGAGTTGCAAACACATACGGCAAGTCACTCGAATGCCATGCGCCGCAGTTATCGCCCGGCAAATTGCGCGCAAAAAGATAGACAAAGCATTTACTGCCCTTATCGTTTCGCACCCACTTTTTCACAAGCAGCTTTAAAACTATCGGTATCATATCTGCCGTTGTAACGCCGAGTATTTTCGGCATTGCGCTTATTGTTTTTATGTTAAACGTATCTTTCGTAAGAAGCTTTCCGTCATCGCACGGAAGCGTGTAAGAAAGTGTACTTTTAATTCCCTCGTCGCGGCACGCCTTAAGCCATGCATAGTAAAGGGTTTTCGCGTCCGTATCTCTAAGCTCAGAAAGGCTTGTTTTACCGGCATTTTTGATTATTTCGTCCCAGAATTTTTTCATTTTTTGCGGCGACAGCGGGCGTGACAAAACTCTTTGAAGCGCGGCTCCGCTCAACATAACGGCGCCCGACACCATATCCCTTGTAAGCGGACTTGACAGAAGCACGTCTACGCTCATGGCTCCTGCGCTCTGCCCCAAAAGGGTTATTCTGTCTGGATCTCCGCCGAAGGAAGAAATGTTGTTTTTTATCCATTTAAGTGCCGCAACTTGGTCAAAAAGGCCGAAATTACCGCATACTCCGTTTTCATCGGCGACATCGGGGTGAGAACAAAAGCCGTACGGCCCGAGACGGTAATTCACAGAGACAAAAACAATGTCATTTTCGGCATATGCCTTACCGCTGATATGCCCCTCGTTTGAGCTGCCGCCCGTAAAAGAACCGCCGTGTATATACAGCAAAACGGGACATTTTTTTGCGTTTTTGGGCGCGCTGATATTGAGATATTGACAATCCTCGCTGTATGTAAAGCTCATACCGCGCCTGAATTCTCTGTGATAAAACGGGTTAACCTTTGCGTCGTTCTCAAAACCGCGGTGCTGGTAGCAGCAATCGCCGAAAACGGTCGCATCATATACGCCGTCCCACCTATTGGTAACGACCGGATACTCCCACCTGCCCGCGTCGGCATACTTTATGCCGCGAAACTCAACATAGCTGCCGTTATCGAGCCCGACGATATCTCCGCACTCGGTTTTTAATTTTACCGTATTCATTTTATCGCCCCTTACGTTATCGCATAAATCACAGTAATGAAAATCTCGGAAAACTTCCAAAACGTTACATACATCATTATGTGCAAATTATATGCCACAACGAGAGCGGTGTCAATTATTTTAAGACAATATATACAAATTAAAAGTTGTTTTCAGCTCTGCGTGAATTCAGCTTATTACCGACCGCCTTTTTATAAACAACGGCGGAAATTACGGCCGACACGGCTTCTGCTATCCAAAAGGCATTCCAAACACCGTCAGCGCCGAATATCCGTGTTAATACAAAAGCTGTCGGGATTATTATTACTGCATACCTGCAAAGTGATATTATGAGAGATTCAACACCCTTGCCGAGTCCCTCAAGAGCTCCGGATGACGTTACGGAAATTGACGAAACAACAAACCCGGCACTGATTATTCTGAGTGCCTTTTTGCCTGCGTCTATCGTTGCGGGATTATCGGTGAACATTCCTATCAGCTTATGCGGCAGCGCAAGGCACAGCACAGTACCGAAAAGCATTATGCCTGCCGTCAGCACAAGAGTTATATCGTAAATTTTCTTTACTCTTTTATGCTCGGCGGCACCGTAATTATAACCGATTATCGGTCGCATTCCCTGCACTATACCGTTAGCGGGGAGGTATAAGAACGTCTGAAGCTTATAGTAGACGCCGAGCACAACAACATATATCTGTGAAAACGAAGCAAGCATTGCATTAAGGCTTGACACAAGAAGTGACGGCAGCGCAAGATTTATTGCTGCCGGGATACCCACAAAGTACAGTTTACGGTCTATAGCCTTATTACGTTTTAAATATTTGCGGTTTATGGTTACGCTCGGTTTTTTCACGGCGTACAAAACTACATACAGTAAAAGGGTACTCACCTGCCCTATGCCTGTTGCGAGGGCGGCACCGTCAATTCCCATTTTCGGAAATGGGCCTATACCGAATATCAAAAGCGGGTCAAGTATGATATTTACAATACAGCCCGTCATAAGTCCTGCCATGGAGGCATTCATTCTGCCGACAGCCTGAAAGATTTTTTCGTATGCAAGGCTTATCATAATTACAATCGAAAACGAAAAAACTATTGTTGAATAGCGCACTCCGAGCGAAATTACGTTTTCGGACTGCGTGAACATTTTAAGGAATGGGCGCATAATCGGAATGCTGACTGCGGCGGCGATAATGCCGTGGAGTATTGAGAACAAAAACCCGTGTGTGGCGGCGGTATCGGCTGCCTCTTTTTCACCTGCGCCAAGGTGAAATGCGATAACGGCATTAAGTCCCACACCGAAGCCTATTGCAAGCGCATTGACAAGATTTTGCACCGGATAGACAAGCGACAGAGCGGTTATTGCGTCCTCGCCTATTTTGGCGACAAAAAAGCTGTCCACTATATTATAAAGCGAATTGACGAGCATTGATATTACCATGGGGGTGGCCATAGACATAATAAGCGGAAAAACAGGCTTTTCCTTCATAAATTTTTCGTTCATACAAATACATCTGCCTTTCGAATCCGAGTGTATTTTCTCAATTAAAAACGCCACGCAATTACTCAAAAATCGAATAATTGCATGGCGAAAACACATCTTTTTAAGACCGGAAAAATCCATACGTTGTTTTATCGGTATGTAATATAACACACTTTCGCCGCTAAGTCAATAACGGCTGAAACATAATATATATGCCGAGAGAGAATGATGCTCTGCTCAAGGGCTTTTATTCGTCATCCTCCGAATAGTAATCGTCCTCCTCCAGCTCCTCCTCATCAAAGTTCCAGACATCATAGCTGCCGTTTCTGACCAAATCCTTTTGCCAATCCTCCAAGCAATAAGAATTCATTTCCGCTTCAAGCTTTTCATCGTAGGAGTTATCTTTTTCATCGGAACAATCCGTCATCAGCTCATCAAAAACCATAAGGTCCGCAATCCCGGTCATAAGCCCGTCTTTGTTCTCGCTTAATTCGCAGGCTTCGGGAACAACCGTATCGGATTCGGCGATTTCTTCGCTTAATGTGCACTTTATTTTCTGCCTTAGCTCAAAGGAAACGGCAATTAAGCTGTTCAGGCGGCGCAGCAGTATTTCCTCCGATAAATTCCCCAAGCGGATTTTTTCGTAATCTTGCACGTTTAGGCTATACAGCCTTGAATAGCGTTTAAATTCCTTAACAGTCGAAGACGGAAAATGCTGCTTATTTTTTTCTAAATAACATTCCGCATTTTTAATCATTGTTTTACAGCCTTTTATCTGCCGGTTTATCTCCGCAATAATTTTTTGCTTGTTTTCGCCGCATTTCACCTTATACAAAAGTGCATATATGTGCTTACAGTTTTGCTTTCTCTCCGTATAATAGGGGCATGTGCAGCTCATACTTACTATTTTGTCGTTGTCTCCGAATGAAAGCTCAACGTTATAGTCGGCGGTACCTTTTGCAATGCAGGAATAATGAGTCCCCGTTTTTTTAAGGTCTCTGATTTTGCCGTCGGAGCAATATGCTTCTCCGCGTTCTCGTATCAATGGGCGGAATAAGCCGTCATAAATTCTCTTATCAAATAAGCCTAATTTCTCCCTGCTCACTTCCGCCGGAGCTGTTGAAGTCTCTTCGATATTTACGACAAACGGAACGTCGGTAATGTCCTTTTTGGCTTTCTTTCTCCTGTGCTTTTTGACAGCATCCCTCACAGCCCTTACGATCACCGCCGTTATCAGGCACAACAGCTTAAAAGCCCATTTTAATATGTAGTATGCGGCCACTCCGAGAATCAGCAATACCATCACTATAAAATTCCCGGTCATTGCAATGTTTTTCTTCTTCATATCTGTATTCACAATCTCACAATCGGCAAGTACCGTATGATATTATACTACTCTCAAACATACGCAAGTAAAAATGTCAAAAGACCATTGTTTCAGTACCTTATGAAATTACACTACTCTCAAACAATCCAAGACGAATTGGAATTGTCTATGAGTTTCAGTACCTTATGAAATTACACTACTCTCAAACAATGGCGTGTTACGTAGCCCAAATGACGATGTTTCAGTACCTTATGAAATTACACTACTCTCAAACCTTGTAAGGGCTGCTTTAAGTTTGATTTTCGTTTCAGTACCTTATGAAATTACACTACTCTCAAACAATTTGAGGTTGCCATTTTGCCCAAGTAAGTTTCAGTACCTTATGAAATTACACTACTCTCAAACGCTTCGAAAGTATAGGTTTCTTTTCGACCTGTTTCAGTACCTTATGAAATTACACTACTCTCAAACCGTTGCGCAAACCAAGTAGCAAGCGTAGTTGTTTCAGTACCTTATGAAATTACACTACTCTCAAACATTTTTTAACACTCCTAAACAAATTTAAAGTTTCAGTACCTTATGAAATTACACTACTCTCAAACAATATATTTTTTCCTTGTACAAATCAAATCGTTTCAGTACCTTATGAAATTACACTACTCTCAAACACGGCCTTACGACTGTTTTTACACAGCTTAGTTTCAGTACCTTATGAAATTACACTACTCTCAAACTTGAATTTATGAAACTTTGGAGAAAATCGTGTTTCAGTACCTTATGAAATTACACTACTCTCAAACGTATGCGGAGCCGTCATTGCTTTGGCATAGTTTCAGTACCTTATGAAATTACACTACTCTCAAACTCTGTCAAATACTCGGTGTGTCTTTTCCCTGTTTCAGTACCTTATGAAATTACACTACTCTCAAACCTCAAATAAACTGCGCCACTACAATGCACAGGGTAATAACATAAGGTACATTTATTATACTATCTAAGTATCTCCGTCGTCAATAACGCAAAGGTCATTGTCGACAACATACAGTTTTTCGCCGTCGCAGAGCCTTTGCGGCTCCGAATTCTCAAGCATTAAAAAATTGATATGTTCAAGAGCTAAAGCCTTTAACAGCTCTGATATTTCATCCGGCGAAAAGTAAAGACAAATATTGGCGGCAACAAAAACCTTCGTCTTGAGATATTTTGCCGATAATTTCAAATAATTTACAAAGTATTCCAAGAGCGAAGAAGACTCCGCCGAAAACCTGAAGCCCATTAGCTTTATTATTGCAGAGGTGTCCGTTTCATCGGAATATTCACAATCAAAATCGCAAAACGCTTTAAGCTTATCGGCAAGCCTTGCTACCACTGCCTTTACCTCGGTTGTATCCTCGGCAAACTCGTCATTTGCGGTCTGCTGCATATAGCCGTCAAGCTTGCCGAGGAGCTTTCTGCTGTTCATATCGACAAAAATCGGTTCGGATATAAAGCACCCGTCCTTGGAAAACTCAAACGGTTTAAAATCCTCGGAAAAGACAAAATAATCTTCCTCGCACGAATTTAAGAATGACGACAGCACGCCTCTGTAAAGCTTTTTGTTTTCTATTACGAGAACCGGAAATATTCCCTCGCCTATTTTTATGCAATCATCAATATACGAAAACTTAGCCCTCATAATATCAACAGCCTTTCGTCCGAATCCACAACACTGCTGTGGCTTTTGCCGACAATCATTTCCATTTTGGCGAACTGCTTTTCGGTAACGGTAAGCATTTGCACAAGACCCGACGGCGGTTTTTGCTTTTTTACCGAATCGCAAATACCCGTTGCGACATTTTGGTTAAGCGCAATTTTTGAATAAACCGATTCCTGCATCATCATAAATCCGCTTTTAATCAAGAATTTACGAAATTTTGCATATTCGCACCGTTCGCTCTTGGTAGTTGTCGGCAAATCAAAAAATACAATTACTCTCATAAATCTATAACTCATACTTCATTTCCGCAAACTTCACAAGTGAAGCGTCATTTTGCTCTATTGCGGCAAATACGCTTTTTACATAGAGCTTTATTACATTCATAAGCGTATTTGCCTTGCCGTCCACTACGAATTCCTTATTCAGTAAGCCTATCAGAGTGCTCTTCTGCTCCTTGCCGAATTCCTCGGGCATCATCGATTTTACGCAAAAATCGACTATCGGTCGAAACGGCTCCATTAAATCGCAGCCCAAATTAAAACTGTTAAACATATTATCGTGAAATATACCGAGCTGAGTCAAATAACCGCTGCAAACTATTTCACGGTTAACGCATGACAAAATCAAGCTATAGCCGTAATTTAACGCGGCGTTTACGGGAACATCGTCATTTCTGCTGAAGCTCTTTCCGAAAATGGCATTGAAATACACCTTTGCGGCGTGCCCTTCGCGGTTTGTTTCATCGTTGAATTCAAGCTCATTTATGTACCCGTCAAGAAGCTTATACTGCTCAAGACCGTAATGCTTTAAAAGCAGAGCCTGATTTTTGATTTTTTCGGCAACTATACTTGTCCACACAAGCTTTTTGGCGTCGTCGGCCCAGGATATCTGGGTTTTCAGCTTTTGACTGCAATCGTGACAGCCGTAATATGAGACGAGCTCCGAGGACGGATTTCGTTTTTCGTCGCAGAATATCACCTTGATTTTTCGTTCGGTTAATTGGCTGAGCAGCGCCGCAGTAACGGAGCTTGCCGTATTCTCGACTATCAGAACGGAAATCTCGTCGAGGTGGACACGCGTTGTTTTTTCGACATCGCGCACAGCCAAATAGCCCATGGAATAATCAAGCTTAGAGGGGTTTGTAACAACAACCACACGCCAGCCCATAACAATCCCCCTTATTTCAGCAGGTCGATTTCCTGCTCAAAAAGGCCCGTTACCGACTGATTGATTAGCTTTATGCTATGAACGTCTTTAATTTCGGAGAACTTGGCATTAGTTAACATCGCGCCCGCATTAGGACTTTCTCCTATAAGTCTAAGGTCTCCCAACAATACATTGGCGTGAAGGATTTTCAGAATTTCATTTAAGACGTAGCACTGCTCCTCCGGAGAGCAGAGCACAAATTTTTCACGGCGTTTTTCGAGCTTTTTACCGATGCCGCTGAATCTTACGCTCAAAACCGTATTAAGCATTTTACCCGTTAAAACATCGTAAAGCTCAATATTTTCTTCTGACGAAATATTGTCTCTCGGAATAATCTCCCTGTCCTTATGCTTTGTCAGGTAATTTGTGATATTTCTTATATACTTTTCATATTTATACCCCAAAACAAGCTGTATTCCGGGCTTATATCCTATCTGATTTCCGGCCTTTTTGGTTATAAACATTCTGCAGCCGTCAAAGGATATACAGGCGTCGTATTTGACGCACGGAATGAGGATTTTTACGTTTGAAGCTCCGTCTATACGGCTTGTAACAAAGCCCTGCATATCAGCTTCATATTCTTTCACCTCATACAGATTGACGGGGAACATCTGACGCACGGCTTTGCCCTTTTTGTCGGTATACTCCACATACGAAAAATATGCCGAGGTCGCTTTATCGTATCCGCCGTATTTTTTAATACAGCTTCTTGCGCCCGAAGCCTTCAGCGGAACCTGCCCGTTTCCTTTTTTCAAAGGATTGATTTTAAACAGTCCTCCTTGCTTTTTGCGCGGGAACCTTGTATAGCGAATGTTGTTCTTATTCATAAATCTGCAGACGGTATTCATACTGTCCTTAACCGACCACGCGCCGGGTATATCGTGGCTGAAAAATTTTTCGGGATTTACGGTATATCCTTTATCGTTGTTTTGCAATCCTTTTATGAAATTCACCTTATTATGAGTGACCTTTACATTGTATGCATTGCCGACAACAATATTGAGGTAAGCATCCTTTGCATGATGCAAATCGTTCACCTCACGGCACTTGAGCATATCGTTGCTTTGCCTGAAGGCGTGAGCCAAAGCCGCTTTAACATAGACTATTTCGGTTTTCGGCTTCGGGTACAGCTGCTCCAATATATGCGCAACGGCCTTTGTAGACTGCTGAGTTTCGGTGAGCTGCCTTGACACAAACGCGGAGAGCTCGTCATCGGTAAGCGGCGTTTTACGGGTGAGACGCTTATAGGTTTCCTCGCTTATCAGTCCGCTGCTACGAAGCATCTGCCAATACGGACTCATTTTAGCCTGTACAGCCGAATCAATGGGATAAACATTGGTTTTATCGGCATTTACTGTTCTGTTGACAAGGACTCTGTTTGTAAGGCTGTCGTCCTTTATCTTCGACTGAGGATAAATATGGTCAATATCAAAGCGGCCGTTACCGTTCATCAGCTCGCCGAGGGATATTTCCTCACCCGTATACATACATTTGCCGAGCTGAATATAATAGAAATAAAGCTTGTCGCTTCTGAGCTTTGACTCGTCTTCATCACTCAGCTTTTTACTCATGGCATCGAAATACGGGCAGAATTTTTCGGCTTCCTTTTTACAGTTTTTGTATAATTCCATAAGCCTGTTTTTTCTTGAGTCCCTGTGTCTTTCTTCTCTGTTATCAATACCTCTTGCAACCTCTACGAATATCTTCTTCGGAGGCCTTTCCTGTATCTTTTCTATTTCCTTTGCAATCAGCAACGCACGCAATATCGGCCGCTTAACCTTCGGAGAAACGTAAAGCGCGTCAACAGCCTTTCGCAGAGAATGCTGATCGCCTGTATAGCTGAGCTCATCAAGCTTGTCATTTAAATTCTTTTTTTCATCGCCGTCACAGCAGAAATCTTCGGAATATAAAATCTGCATCAAATTGTAATTCGTTTCCCAAAGAGCCGTGATGACATTCATAACCTCGCCGGTCTTTTTATATGTAAACTCGACATCGCACAAAAACTCCTTTGACAGGCGGCTCCAGCCGGTGTACTTAAGCTTGCATATTTTTTTGATGTCTTCATCCGTCAGCTTTTCAGAAAAAAGCTTTTTCAGCCTTTTCTTGAGTAATTTTTTATCGTCGCCGAAAATTACCGATGACGCAATAATACTCTCCTTGTCATCAAAGGTCAGGCTCTCAAAATCCTTAAAATCAAAATAAGACTTCAATGAGGATTTTACGGTTGTATCTATTCCGCTCAATACGTCGTTATTATCATAACAGCCTCTTGCCTTGAGATAGTCCTTAATTTGCTTTACGGTAACCTTGCGGCGAGTCATAAACAAATCGTTATAAATCCCCTGCTTTAATTCGACGGGTACATCCTCGCCGTTCAGCTTGAGATTGTTTATCTCGTTGAGAACGGTGAATTTCGAATAGAGAAGAGAGCATTTGGGAATAACGTCACACTCCGGCAAATAGGTGCATTTACTTGTGAGGTTGTTTATGAATTCCTCAGCCGAAGAGTCAATATCAACAACGTCGTCAAAGTTCCACGGATATATTTTTACGCCGTCTTTTCTTTTAAGCCAGCTTTTTTCAGTATGAGTATTAAGCGGCCCGACATAATACGGAATGCGATACTCAAATATTTTGATAATTTTATCGTACACGGAAACACCGTTTTCATCGCACGAATTTAAAAACGGCAAATAATCCTTGGCATTATCCAAAATTGCTTTAAGCTCTTCCTCATTTACCTGCATCGGAACTACGCCGTTGCTCTTTGTCACCTGCTTCGGCATAAAGGTCTTATTCTCAATTTCATCAAACATTTCCTTATATGACAAATCGGCGTTTTTGCCGAGCGTCTTTTTAAGATAAGCGCAAAAATTCTCGGAATCACAGGTCTTTTTAAGCTCGCCTGTTTTGCCGCTTTCCTTAATGTGACCGGAATACGCCACATAATTGTCTTTTTTGCCGTCGCTTATTTTAAATATCTCGTTATACTTTTCCGGTAAATAAGTTTTGACATATTTTTTAAGCGTTTTTAAATCATTTTTATGTTTTTCATATACGGCGACCTTTGCCTCGGAGATATACTTCTTGCCGTCCAAAATATCGGCGAGTACGGCCCAATCATATACAGCCTTTAAAATATTGACAAGCTCAAAGCGATCGCCTAAAACGGACGCGTATATTTCTTCGTTTTCTTCATAGCCGCTTGCAAAAGATATATTGTTTTTCTCTACGGTTTTTAGTTCATCATCGCCAAACAAATCACACATTTTAACAGTCGAGCCACTTAGAACCGCCATTACGGCGTAAGAAACGGGATCGGATTTTTTTGTTATACCGAAAAGCGAGGCAAGATTCTTCGTCTTTTCTATTTTACCCTGACGCCTGTCCTTTAATATAGCTTTAAATTGCTCAATATCGGAGCAATTAAGCTGTATCTCGTTATCACTGAGATAAGAGCACATAGTTTCGTATGCCGAATTAAAGTCCTCTGCCGATGACAGGGAATCAAAGAGAAAATGCCCCCTGTTTTTGATAATATGGTGAAGAGCCAAAAAGACAAGTCTTACATCGTGCGGCTCTTTATTTTTAATAAGCTCGTATCTCAGGTGATATATCGTGGGATATTCCTTGTGGAAATCCTTATCGGTATAATTTTCGTCTGCAAAAACAGCGTATTTATCGTCGCCGGACTTGTCCTCCGGCCACAAGTCGCTCTCGTGTAAACGTCTGAAAAAGGTGCAGTCCTTTTTGCAAATTTCTTCATCAAAGAGTGCTTCCAGCAAGGCTAAGCGCTCCCTTTTTCGCTGAGTGCGTCTTCTTGCGCTTCTGAATCCTCTGCGCTTCACCGAGGTCTCTCCCTCGTCAAAAAGATGTACGCCCCACATGGCGTTGCCCTTGAACTTCGGAATGACATAGTCCTTATCGGTTACTGCCCAGCCGACTGACTCGGTACCGATGTCAAGTCCTAAATAATAATCATCCACATTCCGCAATTTGTTACCCATAAAAAAAGCTCCTTTAAAAAAATATATTGACAAAGCCTAAACAAGATGTTATGATGTAGACAATCTCAGTACCGAGATTACACTACGAGTTCAAATAAAAATTTATTCTAACCGTTGCTTTGGCAACATCACAGTGTGTGAGTTGAGACCTGCTTTTGCAGGTCTTTTTGTTTTTCCCGGGTTAAGCCTGAAATGTCATCACCACAGTGCCGCACAAATTAAAGGCTACACTATTGTCATTTTATCATAAAAAATAACGGGTGTAAACCGCACATTGTGTCCGAACGTAACAAATGTCCGTATTTATGTACATATTAAAGACCGTCCCTGATTAGGAACGGTCTTTGCTTTATATTTTTTACGAACGTGACCGCACCGTTTGCAGAAAATCCGCTCCAAGACAGAGCGTTAACAAGCAAAATCAGTGCATTTTTTTGTTACATCCCGTATCAAAGCTCGGATTAAAGGCGTAGAAATTTTTCTCGTTCATTTTGTCCGTCGCAATTCTGAGACCCTCGCCGAAGCGCTGATAATGAACCACCTCGCGCTCGCGCAGGAATTTTATAACATCTCTCACATCCGGATCGTCAACAAGTCTCAAAATATTGTCATAGGTAGTTCTCGCCTTTTGCTCGGCCGCCATATTCTCATGCAAATTTGTTATGACGTCTCCCTTTGAAGCTATGGCACCAGCATTGAACGGCACGCCGTTCGCCCCTGCCGGGTACACCCCCGTTGTATGATTTACAAAGTATGCGTCAAAGCCGCCTTGCTTAATTTGCTCTTGCGTAAGATTACGAGTAAGCTGATAAACTATGGCACCTATCATTTCGAGGTGACCGAGCTCCTCGGTACCGATGTCGGTGAGAAGTCCTTTAAGCTCCGGATACGGCATCGAAAAACGCTGAGAGAGGTAGCGAAGCGAAGCACCGAGCTCACCGTCGGGTCCGCCGTACTGCTCTAATACTATCTGAGCGTATTTGGGATTCGGATTTTTTATATTTACCGGATATTGCAGCATTTTTTCATACGAAAACATTATTTAACACACTCCTCTTGTTTTTCCCAAGGCCACGGCGATTTCAACCATTTTTCACCGTTGCCCTCCGAGGGATTCAGCGGGCCGTATTTCTTTATAAATTCAGCTCTGACTTCATCGTAGGCTTTTTTGTATCCCATATAACGCGCTTCGGCCGCAGCATCCATGGGATGCGTATCGAGATAAAGATGCAGCTCCCAAAGCGAGAACTGAAGAGAGCCGAGCTTTAACAGCATAGCCTTTCTCATATTCATATACATCTTCCCCCTAAGAACGGCTTGTTAAGGTTTGAAAACACAGTACCGTTTTTATACCCGGTTTCGACATCGTACATTGTCGTATCGGTCTGAAACGGAACGTAAGCCATTGTAGTTACCGTATTTTCCGGAAAAGGCGATACGCCGAGATACTCGCTTGCCGTTTTCACGTGACAACAATTGTCTGCGCTTTCGGCCTTGATAGCTTTTTCACAGAAATCCAAAAATTCATTCAACAGATATTACTCCTTATAATTTATTTGTGCAGCCTTTCGATATCATATTATTCGGACGAGACATCAAAAGTGACAAAAAAACCGATCCTCCGCGGCTGAGCCGTTTCGGACCGGTTTATTTGGGAGCAAAGTTAAAAATCAGGCGTCGAGGCGAACGACCTTATTGTTTTTATCGCTGCTTTTCCAAGTGTGTATAACCTTCGGATTTTCGAATATATCGTCAAGCCTCTTAAGAAACGGAACAATATCGCCGAAATCAAGTGCGCGGTGGTCAAATGCTATACATATAGGGAGCACCTTGCGCGCTTCAATGCTCTTATTGCCGAAGCTGTCTGTTATAACCATAGGCTTATCCTGAACGGCACCTACGCCGAACGCCGTAACCTGCGGCGGTATTATTTCAAGTAAGGCGGCAGCGCCGGACTGTTCGCGGTAAAGCGAGCCGAGATTTGAAATGGTGGTGGTTCCCTGCTCTATGTCTCGCTTTGTAAGGCGTTCGGTTTCGGGAATTGCCTCATACTCTTTTTTTGCATCGCCCTTTAAGGTCTTGACCTTATGCTTACCTGTTTTAGACCCGATAAGACGATATACAGCCTGCATAAATTTTCCTTTTTTAAGAGCAGTAAGGGTGTTATCCAATGAAACGTCAAACATAGCCTCATTAAGGTCGGTATTCTCGGCTCTTCTTGCAACGTCATTTACGGCGTCGGTCATTTCGTCGAGATTTTTACTTTCAAAGCCGCGAAGATTTACGGTCATCATTTCACCGCTCGGAAGAATCATCGGCATAGAGACATTTATATCTTCAAATGTGTCAACTCTGCCGCGTACAAGCTTGCGGTTAAACTCGATATGAGAATTCATAACGGGTGCTGCTTTAAGTCCTTCGGTGATGATTTTCATTATTACGGTATTGAGCGTTATTTTGCTGTCACGGTTACGATCGAGATTTAATTTTTTATACTCGTGCATAAGCTTTGTAACGTCGGGCTCATACATATATGTTACGTGGGGAATTGTCTCCCAGCTTTCCGTGGTCATATTTGAAACTATCTTTCTCTGTATTCCGAAGTGGATTGTATTTGTTTTTTTCATGGTTGTGCGCTCCTTTTATGTTAATCGGTTTTTGGTTTTTTAGATGCGTTGGTT